>JAABUZ0100000531.1_pt1 | contig 92175 bp, 86 predicted proteins | sample 5562091 | NCBI WGS metagenome assembly JAABUZ01 (sample SAMN12813069, study PRJNA571459) | rock metagenome | isolation source: Antarctica rocks | place: Antarctica: Victoria Land, Linnaeus Terrace sud | collected 2015-12-21
CAATCCCCCCCGCCATTCCCCTCCCCCCTCAATACCCCCACACACACTAATCTCGCCTCCTCCCCTAGGAACACCAATCCATCGACCTCCCCTCCGCCCCACCCCTCCCCTCCGCTACCACCGAGAGCGAACCACAGCGGGCAGCCAGGGAAGCGCGGGAAGGGCTCACGAGCGCGATGCGGAGGGGGAGGAGAAAGGGTATTAAGGAGGGGAATTTTCTGAAGGGGATGCGTTAGATGGGAGAGGGGGGGGGAGGGGGAGGGGGATGCGCTAGTATATGGGGGGGGGTGAGGGGGGAAAGGGGGAGGTGTATGATATCGAGGGCTTGCATATCGTGGGAGGATCGGATTGTGTATACACGTTCAGCAGCAGGCATATCCAATGTAGTCAGTCACAGTCATTATTTCTACGGTCTACGCCAGACGCAAGATCTCAGCCGATCAATCTCCTCTACACATCCATCCCCTCGCCTCGCATCGATTTTTCATACTACTGCCTATGCCTACATCTTCTACCAGCTTCTCAATTTCTACCACGCATTCACATTCCCAGACAACGAGTCCGCACCCTAGCAGCCACAACAGGAAAGCAGCGAACCCAGCCCATCAAACGCACATTCCCCCTTAATGCACCGCCGCTGTGGAAGGGCGATAAGGGAAAGCGGACAACAGAGAGATGGACCACGATCGCGGTGGGCACATAGAACTCGGTCTTGAGCAGTAAGGTGGAAAATGACACGAGGAAGCTGTGATATGAGTATCGCGCTTGAGATTTATGATTTGGTTTGAAGATTTAATATGACTGGCTTCGCAGTACTATGCTATCTGCGGACAACAGAGCGATGGACCACGAATGTGGTGGGCACATGGAGTTTGGCTTAGGCAACGCAGTGGAAAGTGAGTCTAGGAAGCTGGAATGTCTGGTATGGTATTGCGCTTGATGTCCACGGATAGGTAACGCGAAGATATATTATTGATTCTCTCGGTATCTGACATTATCTGCGTGATACTTGCTCGACTCTAGAACGCTGTAGGTTGGGGCCGTTATGGACTATGGAAGGCTGCATGGTGGTGATTTAGTTGGTTGGTCCATGCCTACCCACCCGGGCAGCTCCAAGCCCACCTTTCTTTGTCTAGTTGGGTGATATTAGGACCGACGATGAGTCTGCTTTTTGACAGGTTCCGCCTGGAGGGCAGAAAGGCTAGAGACACCGGGAGGGTGATATAGTGTGTGTTTTGGGCGGATGGTCTTCGTGGTCGATGCCAGTGATATTGGAATGGTCGTAAGACAGAGCCACTAGCCAGGATGCACATACAGTAAACGGCTGGGTAGGTGCATGTGACTTGGAATTTACTGATGCGTCGATGCTGTGCTTGAAATCCGATCTTTTGACGACCGCGTGTTGGTAAGCTCCCTGTGTCTGTCAGGAGGTTCATCTAGTTGTACCATCACATCTGAACTTACATAGTGCCTATCTCGGGCCCTTGTCCTGGTCACCACCTCCTCGTCAGAACAGGCGCGCTCTTATGCACCCCGAAAATTCCCCTCACCATAATTACGTCTTCCACCCACCGATACACGATGCCCCATTGGCGAGGCCTTCTCGGCCGCATCCGGCCCGTGAAAAACAAGATCAGAAGGTCAAAACTGCCGAATATATAGAACACAACCATGTACAGCTGGCCTGGCAGCCGGTCCATGGCTGAAAGCCCTTTGTAGTCCAGGAGATCTGCAACTTTGGGCTTGGCGCTGATGGCGAAGATTGGAAGAGTAACCGCGAAGGCGGTAACGAGAAATCTGCGGAGGACGAGCGGGATATGGAAGAGCAGGGTAAGGAGGCAGGGAAGAATGTAAGGAGGTAGCATTCTGGAAAGTCGACAACGTGTGAAGAGTGTAGACTGAGCTGATTACTTGTGCAACGAAATTTGAAGCGGAAAGACGTCTGTGCCGTTGAATTAGCGGCTGAGTGTTGTTTACATCGTGAAGACATCACGTACAGGGTACCCGAATCACTCAAGACACCTAGAATTCACTTGTGTTTACTCCTCCGCGTTGTTTGCACAGGAGTCACCCTGGCCTTTGCAAATAGGCAAAGCGTTGATTCAATGTCTCCAAGGGGGAAATGAACTCTGTCATTTGAGGTCAAAGTACCCTGATCGTCGATCTAGGAGCACTGACACACGGCAATTGGCGTGATAGAGTTGAAGTAGTTTATGAGGCATCGGGATACCGATTAACGTCCGTGGTTCTGCATTTCCTTAATAGCACGAAGATGATCCAACAAATGCGCCTGCCTCTTGCTTGGCTCTACAAGCCACACTTCAAGCCTTGACGGGTAGCCAATGCTGCACTCGTGACTTTCATGCTGCATCACATTTACACTGGGATCATACCCTTCTTCTGAGCGCACACAAGCCAAGCTAAGAGCCTCGGTTCCGGTACAACATCAATATTTGGGAAGCCGAATCCTCAGCCTGTGGAAGTCTGATGATAGCAAAGACCGCGCCCATGCGCAGCAAGGAATGTAGACATTCTAGACGTCTCCGAGCGTTTTCAAGAGATCTCTGTATCAGTGCAGGCAGTCCGGGGGAAAACGGTTAACGTTCGGACAATTTCCCAATGCAACAAAGGTTGCACTTTCATCGAGTGACCTCGTCCCAGATCAAGAGACAGCCTGTTAGGGGCATAGGCTGTTCATGGGACAAATTGTGTGAAGACTGCGAAGAGTGCTTCGTTATCGAAGTGCACAGAGCATCGGGGATGCCTGCCTTTCCCTGCTGTCGCAGCTGTTGTCAAAGGTCGGAGACAGCAGCCAGCACTGAACACTGAATCATGATGGCTGACGTGTGTCAAGGCAAAAGAAGGTATCTTGTATATCTAAGCCGTTCTTGGAATCTTGCCAAAAAAAATGAATCACGCGCCTAGGCTTTGCAGAGGCCCAAAACCTCGCTGCTTCGTAGTTCGGGGTTCTAATCTCTACGCAGCAAGGACGAAGGATTACAGAAGCGTAAGAGAAGAATAGATGACTGTGCAATGAAATTCAGATCGATTCGAACCCACCGACAGCAAAATTTGAACACGGGCTCCATGAGACCGAAAAACCGTATTCGGTCAATGGTGCCGAAAGTAAATGTTTCCATGAAAAGCAATGTCAAGCGAACTGCAACAAGCCTGTTAAGCGTCTATTTTGTCGGGTGTGGAAGCTAGTACGTATGATGAGGTTCAGCTAGATGCCCTTCCAGGCGGCGGACCAGGTGGAGGTGCATAATCTTCAATGTCTTCCTGACCGTTCGCCATGGAAGATTGGGTTTGAGCTCGAAACTTCCCCTGCTGCTCTTCCCTCATGTCTTTAGCAATGTTGACATTCCAGTGAGTGGCAATCATCTGTTGCATCAAGAGCGCCGCGCTTTGGCCGTCCAATCTTTGATCCGGAGAAAATTTCCCAACGACAGCAGACTCAAAATTCGTGGTGAAAATGGGAGCTGCTGCAGGTCTGAGAGCAAACACAATGCTGAACCTATAAGGGTTGTCCTTCGCAGGTGCGCATAGCACCCGATGGACGCCAGCTTTGTATCTGTTCCTGGTTAGGAAAGCCATGGTCTCACCGCAGAGTAATGTCGCTGTCATGCCTCCAGACCTGATTTTTGCATCTTTTGGTACTACGGTGTCTTCCTCAATAGGAACCCAGATGTTGGCTGCCGTGTCCAAGACCTGTAGACCTGGAGAATTACCTACTACGAGAGACAGAATCCCAAGGTCTTTGTGTTTTTCAGCGGTAACTACAGCTTCTTCACCTACTGGTCGGTTGTATCTGAACAGACGTAGCATAGTTGGGGTCCTTTTCCCTTGAGGTAAGTCACAGCAGGGTTCAGTGAAAGGCGTGAAGACGTCCGGGTCCAGTTGAAGGGTGGTAGCTATGGATTTGCAAGTGCTCTCGAGAAAAGCTCCAGTCAAGTTCCAGGTAAGATTCAATTGCTCATGCAGCATTGCCGGGCACGTCTCGTGTGTTTTGACCGTTAGAATGCTCTTCTCGCCAACGATCTCCGAGTATCCTTGCTCGCTGGCTTTCACTCCACTCGGGGCTTGGAAAGATGTCTTCTCAAGCGAAGTCTCCGGTAAATTGAAGTAAGCCGCCGATAGTTGGAATAACCTTGAATACGCGTCTACCAGTCCATCGTGATCTGCCAGCTGAAGGGGCAGATAATCTTGAGAGGCCAGAAATTGTAGAGCTTCATCGTCAGAGACATGGTTCGAGGCCATCTTCCTGTTATGAAGTATTCCTTGGGCAAGGATACTCTCTTTTGCTTCCGAACGACAACGTGCCGGAATACGAAATAGGATTCGGAGACGGACTATGAAGGAATCACATCAAGGCGCTTCAGCCACGAGGCGTAGTGGAATGACAGAGCGCTAACCATATCAAGGTTTCTCTCGACAAGCGTTGGAAAGCCATGTCTACCAGCCATAAACGGAGGTAGAGTATGGATACCACTCTAAATTCGCTTATGACGTGATCCCTTGGCTCCGCGAGTCAATCTCTGTACAGGCTCAAAATTCGCGACATGCGCGCCATTCTGGGAACTCAATGGCGGCTACGGGTGCTCAGATCATTGCGCGCAGCCTGCGCGACCTGGGTGTGACAGTACTGTTCGGCATCGTGGGCATCCCCGTCGTTGAGATCGCCGAGGAAGCCATCAACTTGGGCATAGAATTCATCGGCTTCCGCAACGAACAAGCTGCCGGCTACGCAGCAACCGCCTATGGATACCTGGCAGGGAAGCCAGGCGTATGCCTGGTCGTTGGTGGTCCGGGGGTATTGCATGTCATGGCTGGTGTTCGTACAATCTTCATGTCGCATAGGTCTCCATTTGCTGATCGTAATAGATTGGTAATTCAAGCATCAATGCCTTCCCCATGCTCCTGCTCGCTGGTTCTTCGGAGACCCACCTCGTCCATCGTGGAGCATTCCAAGAACTCGACGCCATCTCACTCCTGACGCCTCATACTAAGCTTGCGATCCGCCCTCCATCTCTCGAATCCATCCCCAGCACCATACAAAACGCCTATCGAACCTCTTGGTATGGCCGACCAGGCACCGGCTTCGTCGACCTGCCGGCAGACATCATCCAAGGCACCATTGAAGATGCAGAAGACGTGCAACCCACACAAATGGTACCAGAGGGGCCAAAACCAGGCGCAGAGGAGACCGTCCTCTTCAAGGTCGCCCAACTCCTCAAATCCGCACAATCCCCACTCGTAGTCATCGGCAAAGGCGCAGCCTACGCCCGTGCGGAATCTTCCATCCATCACCTCATCTCCAATGCCCGCCTCCCCTTCCTCCCCACCCCCATGGGCAAAGGCGTCGTCCCAGACTCCCACCCGCTCAACACCGCCAGTGCGCGCAGCACCGCCCTCGCCGAAGCCGACGTTGTCCTCCTCCTCGGCGCCCGCCTGAATTGGATCCTCCACTTCGGGGACGCCCCCAAATGGAACCCCGCCGCGCAATTCATCCAAGTGGACATCAGCCCCGAAAGCCTCGGGCTCAACAACCCCACCCCCCACCTCGCCATCCACGGCGATATCCTCACCGTCGTCCCTCAACTCATCTCCGCCCTCGGCACCTGGCACTACAACCCCGCCATCTCCCCCTACACCTCCCACCTCTCCACCTCAAAAGCCAAGAACCTCGCAACCGCCGCGCGCAAAGCCTCCAACCCCACCCTCCCCATGACCCACGCCCGCGCCCTCTCCACCATCGAATCTGTCCTCCACCGCCTCTCCCCCCCAGACGAAGGCCGCATCGTCTACATCTCCGAAGGCGCCAACACCATGGACATAAGCCGCAGCATCTTTCCCGTCTCCCACCCCCGCCTACGCCTCGATGCCGGCACCCACGCCACCATGGGCGTCGGCCCGGGCTACGCCATCGCCGCGCACGAAGCCTACAACAGCAGCGCCGCCGAAGCAGCGTCCGGCCCCTCCCACAAGCGAAAGAAAATCGTAGCCTTGGAAGGGGATAGCGCCTTCGGGTTCAGCGCAATGGAGGTGGAGACGATGAGCCGGTATGGGATGGACATACTCATATTTGTCATGAACAATGGGGGCGTGTATCATGGAGATAGCGACAGCGCGGATGAATGGCTGAAGCTGCAGGAGCACACGCTGCAGCACTCCACGCTCAGCTCATCAGAGACTGGGAGTGAGGGCAGTGCAGCTAGTGGGGGGCTGAGGAGCACGTCGCTAGGCTTTGAAGTCCGCTATGAGAAGATAGCCGAGGCGTGCGGCGGCGTGGGCTTCTTGGTGCGCACACCAGAGGAGCTGGCACGCGCGACGGAAGCTGGGTTTCGGGAGGGGAGGGTGTGCATCGTCAACGTCCTCATCGAGGCCGGCAAGGGGGCGAAGCTGGAGTTTGGGTGGCAGGCTAGTGGGAAGGAGAAAGGGAAAGGCAAAAAAGCCGCGGCGAAGCTGTGAGCAAGGTTCGCAACCGTACAAACCGGAGTTTGGGTGGCAGGGTGGGGGGAAGGGGAAGGGGCAAGGGAAAGGGCAAAATGCTGAGGCGAAGCTGTGATGGTGGGAGGATGGGTGGTGGGATATGGGCCGATGGGAGGTTGGTGTGCTAGGTAGCGAGGGTGAGATTAAGTATGTATGTGTATATCTCTCTATTTGAATGTATATATGCTCTGCTGGACGGACGATCAGCACTTGTGAATGTCACGAAATCGAAGATTCTGATACCGTAAGTTATCGAGGCGCGAGGGCCAGTCTTCAGAACGGCCTGTCCAGGGAAGGCACTCGTACCGAACCTGCTTAAGCATCTCGTATATGAAATCCTCCCTCCAACCAGAGACGTGAGCACGAGCCCAGAAGAGTACCACGGACGACTATACTCAATGACTGTCAATCCAATACCACCACGCCCGAAGAACTAACAGAAAGCCTACCAAAAGCGCTCTACTCATCCATTCAGAAAGGCCAACCGTTAAGCGCTCAAGTATGATAGAAAGAACAGATCCAAGAATTCTGCTCACACGTTCGCTGGTTGTTTGGATACTCCCTCTCGAGATCCAACCAGAAAGGTTGACACAAAGCGCAGAAGAGTCAAGCACAACTGTATTGAATTACTATTAACCCAGGTATCACCACGCTTTAAAACCATCAGGGAGCCAATTCTCCAAAAGAACCAACCGCCAAGCGCTCAAGTACAATAGAAAGCAGATATAAAGAGCCGAAAGAAATTATCTGTACAACACTCCCCTCTCAGCTACCAGCTTCTCCACCACCCACCACCCCCCTATCCTCCATCTCCATTCCCCCCTCACTCACCTCAGCATCAACTCGCACCCTCCAACTGCGCCGCCGCCCCCTCCCCCTCATCCTTCACCCTCTTATACCTCAAACTCCTCCCATCCACCCTCCCATTCCTACCCAGCAAATTCCCCTCCTCATCCCTCTCCTTCTCATACCTTACCCTCTTCGCCGCCCGCCTCGCCGCTGCGCCGGGGGACATGGCGCTTTTCCCAGCTGGCGACTCCACGGGGGGCGATGCGGCGTTGTAGGCTGGCGACTCCACAGCAGGCGACGCGGCCTTGTGGGCAGGCGATGCAGCTGCTTCTTGAAGGAGTGGGCTGAGTGGGGATGCTGCTGAGTTGAGCGCGGGCGAGATAGCGGTGGTGGGAGGTTGGTGCTGATTATTGCTGGGCGAGGGAATACGGGGTGAGGCGTTCGCACTTGGATTCGGAGGTTCGATGGAGCTCTGGACCTCCTGCCGGTTGAAACTTGGAACAGTGGGGCTTCGAGCCTGCTGCTGGTTGAAAGTTGGGACAGTGGGGCTTCGAGCCTGCTGCTGGTTTGACCCCTGTGCAGTGGGGCTTTGGAGTTGTTGCTGCTGGGGCGTGCCCTGAGCAGGGTGGTTGGCGACCGCCCACCCGTTCTTGAGCGCATCGCCTGCGCTTGCCCGCCGCCCTGCTGATTTTGGTGGTTTGCCATAGCGGACAGATCGCCCGTCGATCTTGCCGTCCGGGCGCAGGAGGCGGCCTTGTGCGTCGCGGGCGCGCGGTATGGAGCGCAGGTCTTGCTTGACGGGTGTGATTGAGATCGGAGGGGCGGGAGCGATAGGCGATGGCACGTACGTGGCTGCGAAGACCTCTGTCGGCGGCGGTGCGGCGGTCCATGGGGGCTGGGCCTGCGAGGGCGTTTGAGTGAGCGCTTGGCTGCTGTGGTAGCTGCTTTCTGTCCAGCTTGCAGGCAGGCCGGCGGAGAAAGCGCCGAGGCCTTCGGCGAAGGAGCTAGTTTTGCGTCGTTTGGGGTCGGGTTCAGGTGCGCCGAGAGGGCGGATGTTGTTGTTGAGTCTCTCGGTGGAATTTGAGGGAGGACCTGTCCAGTTTGGCTTTTCCCAGTCGGGGGTGGGGAGGCGGACTCTGGCACCGTGGGGCTGCCGGTGCGTTCGTAGGCGTTGGGAGTCGGGGTCGTAGCTGGAGTCTTCGGGGTCAGATAACCGGATCATGTCGTGGTCGTTGAGGGTTTTGGAGGCAACTGTCGGGGGTGGAAACATTGTCGGAGGTTGGTGGGTTGTCGGAGACTGGTGGGTTGTTGGAGGTTGAATTGGTGTTTGAGGTTCCAGCGACGACGATAGCTCGGATTGGCTGTCTGATGAGCTTTGCATTGACGAGGATGTAACGGAGGCGGAGCCGTTTCTCAATTCGATATCGCCATTTTCTGTAGCACCGCGAGCGTTGTATTCAGGCGAGACGCCATAAAGATCCGTGCTTGCTGGTCTAGATTCAACAGAGGAAGCGATGACTGGGGAGCCTGGTTCGATATGCTGCGGAGCACCATTAGGATATAGTGGACGGTGCTGTCTCGTCGCAAGCGAGCTCAGTAGCCGCTCAGGTTGAGCTGGCCGTGGTATGACTGGGGGGGTATGGCCGGTGACAGTACGTGACGATTGACTCGGAGGATATCCTTGCTCAAGTACTTTCACCCGCCGCTTCATGACGATCATCTCCAGTCGCAGTCCATCTAGATCGCCTACACGGCTGTTCAGCCGCGAGACATTCTCGGTCAAAAGCTCGAGCTCTTCCGGGAACGAAGATCGGCGGTGACGAATTCGACTTTCGGCTGGTTCAAGGGCTTTGGCTTCGCCCATTGAATCTTTCATCGAGGCGATCTCCCGCTTCAGATCGTTCATTATCAAGAGGATACGGTCGATGTCGTTGCGTTGCTCAGCAAGTAGGCGGCTAGTCTGAGATATCGTCTCGTCTGTTAAGGGCTTTCTCTCGGGGCCGTTTCCGATCGTGGCATTGAGCGTAGGTGGGGCGAAACTCAGATTAGAGGGAGGGACGTAGTTCTTAATGATTGGCTGTACCATTTGATTCCGGTGCGAGTCGTAGAGGTTAAGCTGGGGCATTTTGAAAAGAACCTGATTCCTGTTGGCAGCGTTAAATCAGCATCTAGAGCACGCAAGCATCCCATGTTAAAAAGGGAAAGTAAGAGCCGGAGATCAACGAGGTAGAGCATGAACACTGGGAAAAGAATTGAAATGAGGTGCATAGAAATATATACGGTATTCATAGACTAAGAATGCCTCACTGAAGTATACAGGGGTACCTTGTGGGTACTTAAAGTAGGTTACGTACCTAAATTGGGCCTTCCCCTCCGGAGCATCGACGCACCGTACCCCTATCGTCGCTCTACAGATTCTACAGCGCACAGGGTTCACGAAGCACCCTTCTAGCTGTGAATCTGGCAATCCTTCACGGATGTTCCAAAGCGTTTCTATCTGGTACTCGATGAATTTCTTTGAATCTTCGTAGGTAAAGTGGGAATTCGACACGGGCATCCAGGAGTTTGCGCTGGTGCACAGCTTGTGGTTGCAGCGCACACAGTGGCAATTGACTTGTGTGGACATGGTAGCGGTTCGCAGGCTGCAGTGCTACATACAATTTCGGCATGTAGTCAATGATACCTAGTTTCGGGTCGGCGGCTTGATTAGCAGACCTTGCTGTTGTCCAGCTGCGAGTGAAACGACGAATAGATGAGATATTAAAGTCGTTCGCAGGAGCATTGGTTCCCCGATTTCATTTGCGCTGTGGCGAGATAAGGAGCGAAAAAGGCGAGGCGCAACACGAAATAGCTTATGCAGGAAGAATAGATACTACCTTCTAGATAGCACACGATATCAACAAATGAACGACTGATTCATAACTTCCCGTGCACGCTCTGGGCGTCGTTATACAACTGAGCCTGGATGCTCTTCTAATGAAGTCCAATGGAACAAGGCAGGCGAGAATCCAACAAGTGGTGGGCGATGGGAAATGGGGAACTCCAAAATTTAGACTCTAGAGTCACGCCCAGAATTTACTTTATCTTAACTTTAAGCGCGACAGTAGGTGAGATGACGTACTTCTACAGATACGAGGTCCCCTAATCTAGCCCCCTGTTACATTACCGGAAGCGCGCGCGCCTTGCTGAAGGCGCTCAGAGCCACTAGCCTCGGGTTACTGCCAAGCTGGTAGGCAAATGTAGAAGTAGTAATAGCTTCCACTACTTAGATCTACAGTAATTGAAGCTCAGATTTGTTGAGACACAACGAATAAGCCATTGACTCCTCGCGCAAAGTTCTGCTCCTTACGGTACCCTCGTCTCCCCCTCCACAACAACCCCATAATGCCTACACCCGAATCGGCCTACTTCCTCTCCCGCAAACCCACCGTACCTCCAACCTTCGACGGCGTTGACTACGAGGACACAGCGCGATTGAAGCAAGCTCAAGATGCGATTATCCGCGAACAATGGGTCAAGAACATGATGGCGCGGTTGGTGAGAGATGAGCTGAAAAAGTGCTACTACAGGGAAGGGGTCAATCATCTGGAGAAATGTGGAATGCTGAGAGGTATGCTGGAGTACTGAAGTCCACAATCCGGCTTTTTGGAGAGGATCAGAGATCAGCACGAGTTGCGATTGATATTTATGCTGACGTTGTGGTGGTGTAGAGCGATATTTCAAGGCGCTGAAGGAGGGGCGGGTGCACGGCTATTTGTTCGAACAGCAGAATTATATTCCGAAAGCGGAAGGGTCATGAAGACGAGCACAGGGACATATCGTGTATGGAGAAAGAACAAGAGGTGGAGAAGCGCGTCCACATCATGTGCAATGGCTGGCGTTTGGTCCTTAAACTGCATGCAATGGCGCCAGTTCTCGTTGAAAGCCTGTTGTGCATCTCGTCCTTCATGAGGCGATACTCCTCATCTGAGGTTATATGCCGAAATATCGAGGTGCTAGATGTTTGGGTATGGCGATTCAGTAATAGCTTTCGCCATATGCTGGATTGGAGCTTCCTGGGAATGCTCCAGGGAGAGTGCCCTGCTGCTTGCCGTCTTCGTCGTCGCTACTACTGGATCCTCCTTCGTCTGGACCCTCGCCCGGATCGGGTGGTCCGCGCATCTGTGCTAGTACCTCCGCGTCCAATGTCGGCGGTACATATGGTTTGATCGAATGTATCTCCCGACCCGAAGGCATGTTGGTCACCAAGGGCGCTGAAGGTGGTACTATTTGTGTGTTGATCTACAACTCTAAGCATGCTGCGAGTAATACGAGAGCCCAATTAAACTTACCGTATCGTTCATCTTGTTCCATTTCTTCTTGAGCATGTCGATGATCCTTGCCTCTTCGAACCTCCCTGCATCGCTGCCCCATTCGCCGCCTTTCGTGACCTTTTTGTCTTCTCTTTTCTCCGTCCAATCTTTCTTGAACTTAGCCAACCCTTGTAACTTTGATTCTTCTGCTTGAGGCTTTGCGAACCCGAGCTCTACCTCCGCTCCGTTCAACCAAGCAATCCCTTTCCCGGTTTCTCCTCCAAGATCTGCATCGATGCCGAAGAACCTACAAGCTTTCGCCCTTGATGTTCGTTTGAGATCATCTACATATTTTAGAAGACTCTCATCGACCCGGCCTGTTCGTCCAATAACCGAAGCACGCAGCATCGACTCGGCACTGTTGGCACGTTCTGCAGCAGCAAGACAAAGCCGAGCGAACAGATGCGCTCGTACCTTTGGAATCTCTGGAGGCTTGATCATCCATTCCTTGTCGTTCTTGTTCCGTTCCTGAGACACCACAGCCGGGTAGGGGTCGTCTTTGAGGACTGCCAGAAGCGTGGCCTCGGCGAGAGCAAGAGATGCGAGACCTCCTTGAACTGAGGCGGCCGTCTCTGGTATCACGGGCGAGATGTCAGGCTCGCTACAGCGATGGAAGAGATATGTATGTATCGAGTTGGCGTTCAATAGGTGCTTTGTAGCTTTACTGATGAACGACGTCCGTCGCTCGCTTGTGGGGGTTATGGTTCCATAGAGTAGAACAAGGTGCGACCGAGCCAGCAGGGTATGTGTATACGCGAGGGTGCTAAGCGTACAGATGAGCTCGTAGTCCAGGCCTCTGCCCTTTACACGCGGGGCGTCCCTCCCAGGGATCGTTGCGGCAAGAGAGCTTCGCCATTCCACTTCCAATTCTTTGCGTAGTAGCGTGTCAACTTCCTCCTCTTCAACATGCTTGCCACTTAGTGAAGCATCGAGAGCGAGTAGATACGGGATGTAGCCTTCGAGTGCATTTGAGACATTATTCAAATCTGTGACCTTGGCTTGAAGAGTGAGACGTCTGTGTCTTTTCAACGCAGCACGAACCATGCCTCTCTGCGTCGTAGTGGCTAGCGGCAACGATGGATGAGTAGTACTATCTAGATACGACTGGAAGATGAGGGAGGATGTAGTGGCAAGACAAAAGGGAAATGGCATGATGAAGAATGTGAGATTGGTCAAGGCTTTGGAGCTAAAGCAGATCCTTGTCGAAAAGAAAATTGATACACCAGTCGATGCTCCTACCGAGCACTGTCTAGGAGATCAGATGGGTGATCCCTGGCCAGTGTGACTTATGAGGCATAGAAAGTCCGTAGTGCGCAATGTTGGCGTGGGCGTACTCTAGCGACAATACCCTAGAGTAAAACGATATTCTTTGCGCGGTCACCTCACTTTCGTGTCTTGAGCTTCGCACAGTCAGAAGTATAGTCGTCAAAGTCTCCGAGTTGCATCTCATGCGCAGGGGCGGACTCATCAAGCCGGGTGAGTCTGGATAAAATGTCCGAGGGTTGGCGCAGGGCTAAGATTTCCTTAAGATACGACTCGTGTAAAAACCTTAGTCAAAGCCAATTCCTCATGATCTTAGAGGAGAGAATTTTATAGCCTTGGAACTCATACATAGGATTTTTCCTTACGTATGGCTATAAACAATTAGCGCTCAGAGTGGCCACCGTGTTTAGACATTTTGCTCTAGTTGCGTTGCTTGAACGTCAGCACACATGAAAAAGATCAGAGAAGGATGCAGGCCTCCCCCATAGTTTCCCTGAGGCAGAATCGGCGCGTGCCTTGTAAGGAGATTGCTCATCATAGAGATCGTGCAACAATACTATGTTGCCATGATGGAATTTCAGATCAACATCCTGCGACGAACCAACCGATCAACGTGATATGCCGTGGATAGAGTAGTCGAATCGTTGGAAGCGTGCCTCGACGTTCCCACTCATCTTTTAATTCCAGCCTTAATCTCTCAATGGCGAAAGAACGACTTGACTCAGACGTGGTCGATACATCGACCGAGGAATCAGCGGATATCACAGCGACCCATACAGATAAGTCTTGGCTGGACCTAGTGGAACGCTGGTCGCGCTGAGTGTAAAGTATAGCCACGGCACTGTACGAAGCGATTAGCTCACCACACGAGCTTTCAACTTCATGAGAGGCTTACGGATCGCTGTACGTTCTGCTCCGTTCGTGTTCGCGGTGCTGAGGTTTGGCCCTAAGCTTCGCGTCGCTGCTACAAGCGGCTTGTGCGAATCCTGAATAGCTGGCTATCCCCGAAAGTTGTGAAAGTGTTCTTCCGTATCAGGCTCGCGCCACTAGCCTTCATGTGAGGGATCACGCCCACAGTCCATTGCTTCAGGATTGCTATAACGATCCTGAACAGCTAGGCCATCTAGTTATCGGTTTGTAAAAGATATCTCCGACAGGGGGCTGCTCTCAGTGGTGACAATTGCTGGGCCTGCCATCTGACTTGGAGAGCCATGAGCACCCTGCCTTCGCTGGTGCATCGTTGCATTCCAAGCTCGAATGCTATCAACTTCTCCGCCCTCGATGAGCACAGTTCCTTCATCAGCCGGTATGCCGATCGCGGTCCCTTGATATCTTGACTCTTCTCCAGTCTTGCTGTGTTTTTTTTTCAAGGCTACATTGTCTGTCAAAACCTTCTGCTTCCTTAGCTTCATTCAGCAGGCGACGTACTAGTGAAGAAATCTTCCCTCGGCTCTGAGGCTTCCAATGCCACAATCTCTCCCTCGGAAGGTACCAGCCCAGCAATCCTCCGAATCTCACGGTTCTCCTCGCCCGTCAGCCATCTCACGAAAGCATCCATACCCCTCATGTCTTCTTCACTCTCACGCTGCTCTTCCATGGTGCTCATCTGTGGTCGCAATGCACCTACGTCTTGTAATGCCAAACGCGCGTCGATGATTGTAGCTGTCGTCTCGTCGCGACTCGTCAGAGCATGGGCCGCTGTCTTCTGTGCCAACAATATGAGATAGCGAGATGCGAGGTCAACGAGAGTGTCTAGAACCGCAGGACGAATGGCATGAAAGCCGGCTGCTCGCAAAATGTGTAAAACTGGGGGGCGGAGTAGCGAGCTATGGAGAGCGTGCGAGGACATCTCGGAAATGTCAATCAGGGACTATCAAAAGATGAAGTAGAATGCATATTCATGAACGCCACCTTGTAGATGATATTTACTTCATTCAATACTTCAAGGGCCATGTGGGGCATTATCCACTTGGAGTACCTTAAGAATGCGAAGCTCAAAATATCACCGTATCAAAGACCTGTAATCTATCATTTGGCACTAGCCGGTAATGTAAGACGCCAAGACCTTCTCTTTTATATGGTCGCTTCCCTGAAGTGCACGTCTTTGCTTGACACACTCGTACCCGTTGCACGAAACCTGTTCCTTCTGAAGTGAGGAGACCTTTCCGGCGGCAGACTGTATCCACTATGTCGGAGCCTGGTAGGCCTATTCTGAAGCTCAAGTTCACCACCTCTCAACGGCCTCCTGCTGGAGTTCCCAACACACCGTCCACCAGTACCCCAAAGCTTAAGCTCAAAGTCAAGCCTAAGGAAGAGTCACAGTCTCAGACTATCGCCACTGATGCTACTTCCGCTTCCAAACCGAAAGCGCCTCGCAAACCCCAGAAGGATAAGCCAGTCCGCACAAGTAATCCAACCGCTAAGAAGCGAGCGCTTGAGACCCTTCCCACCAGCGATGATGAGGATGATCTCCGTGAAGACGCGCCTCAACCTAAAAGGAAACCGATCATCAAATTTGTTACCAAAGCCAATGGCTCTTCCAATGGAGTTCCTCTCTCTGCTTCGCCTTCTTCAGCACCTTTATCGAGCGGACCGAACAGAATCAAGCTCAACTACAATAGGACTAAGGGGGCCAAACTTAGATCCTACAAGGAGTACGGCACAGGCTATGATAGCTGTGCTTCAGATGCCGAATCTGACCCAGCTATAGAAGAGGACTTCATCCTACGCATGGAACCCGGCGATGATTGCGAGTACCTTCGGCAGGCCATTGCCGAACAACGCTTCGGCCCTAGGTCTCATGGTGGCGCCGACGTGCGGATGACTTTTCTCCAATCAAGCGGGCGAAGAGCCGCTATTGCTATACGTGGAACACTCTATGCGGCTGCCATGGTGGATCTTCCTTGCATCATTGAAGGCATGAAGAGCTGGGATAAGAAAGCATGGTACAAGAGTGTTGATATCTGCCAGATGCTGCTCGTCCTAGGAAAGGTTACATCCGAAGACGAAGCACTCAACTACCCTATGCCGTACGATGTTGACCAAAAGACTATGCAATATCCGCATGGTCTGACACCACCAATGTATCAAGCAAGAACGCGACGTTTCAGGAAGAGGATAAGCAGAAACGCCATCGAAGCCGTGGAATCTCAAGTCGATGCGCTCTTAAAGAAAGATGAGGCTGTCAGGGAGGGAGGATCAAGCACGTGGGAAATCGTTGATCAAGCTCTCCTAACGCAAGAACGTAACGAGCGTTCACAAAGCGAGGCCAGGCAGGATGCGATGGAATTTGGGGAACAGGACGCTGAAGGCGATGACGACGACACTCAGCAATACGATATGAACGAGGACCCCGACTCCGTTCATGCTGACGGATTGGAAGAAGAGCTCGAACTAGCGATGATGGAGGTGGCTGAGGATGAAATTGACAGTCCTATGCCTGATAGCGTAGCGGCCACCTCAGCACTTCCGGTGCCTCCTGATAGCGGTAACTCTGCTCTATCGCCAGCGTCCGCAATGGTCGAAACTCCTGCTGCGACAACACCTTCGAGAGGCGCAACCAGTGGGGATGAAGAGTCATCGGACGAAGGCGCGGACTCGGGTGATGAAGCCGAAGGGGACGAGGATACGTTGGAACAGCAACAAGACCTACAGCGGCAGAGAGCAGAAATATTGGACTTGGAGAACGCGATCAAGACACAACAGGCGGAGCTTGAAAGACAGCAGAACCCAATCTTCAAGCGAAAGCTCATGTCAAAGATCCAGAGCCTGAGGGAGGAGCTCGAGCTGAGGAAAGGGGCAGCGGGGGAAGGCGATGAAGAGGATTGAAAGAGGCGGTAGCGGGCTGGCGTTGGTATGTTTCTAGCACTTGATGTTTACATGATACCTCACAGTACGTTGGACTCAACGGAATAAGTTGGTGTTAAATTGATGGCTTCACCTATCGTCCTACAGCGGACAGCGACTTCGCCTGCGTATCATGATTTTCTTCGACGAGCAGATCGTCTCTGTACGCCACATACTGACTCGCAGGCTGCTGATGCTGGCATATCATGATGGCGTCTATACCCAAAACCCGCGACGGTAAGGCGTCAGGCCATACGGTTGCAACTGGAATCTTGAGGTTCTCTGGCTTCTTCATCGAGACTACAAGCACATCAACAGCTGGCAGTCGAGGCAAATCGGGGTATGAGCATGCCATCTGCGCTTATCAAAAATTGGTTCGCGGAGTCGCCTCTGCAGGAACAGGGTCTCGATGTGGTTTTTTAGATTTTTGGGTCGGCTGCGGTAAATCCCGTAGCTCCCGCATATGTGGCTGATCAGTGGCTATTTGAGCTAGGGAGGATTGAATTCATTATTGTGAGGTTCACTGAAGAGCCATCCGGTCCCAGTTCACATAACTTCTCACAGTGACGATGGCATGTACTGTGTGTCCAGGCTTGATTCTGCAGTTTGTAGCAACCGCTTCATTTCCTGTTATTTGACATGACAGCTCCGTTTTTGGAATCACATTCGCAGACAAGCTGCTGCAACAATGACTACGGCCGTAAGGACATGCAACAGATCAAATTGTCTGAGGGACAGATGGGTGCAGTAAGAGGCCCAGACTTCTTGATCAGTCGATTTCTTCATGCCGTGTCTGGCTTGCTACCCATCTTATATTTGATAGATCATGCAGACCTATATTCAAGTCTTGGCATGGCGCATCTCAAGATGCATGACGCTAATGTCCATCAGCTTCATCCGCACCGACATCTCTCGACTTCCCCTATGTGACACCACAGACTGCCTCTGCTGCCACCCGAGAGTACAAACCAGCTCACACGATCTGCCAGAGTTGATAAGATAATTCGCTGCATCTTTCCACCTGTCGAATGACTATACTATACCTGATTTGCCGCGCAACCTCTACAGACCTCAGCCTTATCCCACAACTTCAACATCAACGTCCACGTTCATATCGAATCGCCAAGATCTGTTCCCGACGACGTCGTCGTCCCATCAGGCTCGGGGCCTTAGCCCCCACTGATGTTACCAACATTGAACCTCGATCTTGCATGTAGAAATCTTTGATCACCACCAACCTTGTATGCTTTAACCTGCACCTCGTGCTTGGTACCGCAAGGACCTTGTATCATCGATCTTTGAATCATTCTTCACGAGGCATCGCCTCGCCATTCATACTCTAGTCCATCAATTCCATCCATGCCTCGCAAGCTCGCGCCTTGATAAGTCCACCTGAAGGAGCCCACTGCTCACTATCGACCACCACAACACCAAAGTACTGAAACAGACAGTACCCACCATGGCTACCCAGTCACCACTGATGCGTTCCGACTCTGGAGATACAGATGCGCAGATGACCGATATGATGAATGGTTTGCACGAGTCCAGCTCCGAGAAGAGTCCTCGTTTTGGTAACCTTGGTTTTCTGAAAGGCTTCACCGAGCGCAAGACCACCCGCGGTAAACAGATCCCGATTGACCCATTACTGCCCCATATGATGATGCTGAACACATCTGGATTGCAGACGGGCAACCTCAGAAGCGTCGTGGGCCTAAGCCGGACAGTAAGCCTGCCTTGACACGTCGTCAGGAGCTGAATCGTCAGGCGCAACGGTAAGATATTTGATTTATTATCCAACAATCAACCTACAACAATTACGCTAAGCTCTCTGCATCAACAATACTGACTGCGAATCCAGCACCCACCGCGAGCGCAAAGAGATCTACATCCGCACCATCGAAGAAGAGCTCGTCCGCACCAAGATGTCCTACAACAACTCCATCCAGGCCAACAACGCCCTCCGCGAAGAAAACCAGGAGCTCAAGCAGATCCTTATGGCTCACGGCATCTTCTACCGCTCTGCAACCCCCGACCCGTCCGTCGGCCACGGCACGCAGATTTCTCGCGAAAACCCCAATGGCCATTTCAACCCCCACGACTCGCGTGAACAATCTATCGGCCATGCCACAAGCACCTATGCCGCCAGCTCGCATGCGAGCACTTCCGGTACGCGCGTCGATAATGCCGGTCTCAGCCCTGTACCGATGTCGCCTCCGGGCTCCAGCACCAGCTTGCCGACCATGCAGGACCTGAACCATCAGCGCACCAAATCCGAGATCTCCCGTAGCCCGAAGACTGTCAATCACCATGTCAACATGGACCATGACCAGCTCGGTGTCGATCTCGTGCTAGCGTAAGTCTTCTACCCCAGCATCCATGCCCACCGTTATCCAACAGCTCCCCTCTGCACATATGCCACACCCAAAAATATATTGACACAACCCCAGCTTGGAGTCCGTTTGCCACGACCACACGCAAATGATGTGCGTCCGCTCCAACCAATCCGACATCCTCCCCTCCGGCCACGCCATGATGATGTCCTGCCCCACCCCGGAGCACATCCGCAACAAGCCGGACGTCGAGTATCCGCACCAAGCACCCGCTGGCATCTCCGCCGCCATCCTCATGAAGCTCTTCTCCATCAGCGCCACCCTCCCCATCAACGGCGGTGAAATCACTCCCGTCCAGGCCCTACAGCTTATCCGCATACATGAGCGCTATCGCCAGGTCACCCCTGCGGATTATGAGTTCCTGACTAACGATCTGAAGGGGAAGAGCCGTTGCTATGGGTACGTCACTATCGCCTTTCCCCCCTAAAACCCACTTAAACTAATCAATCCTAAACCAGCTTCGGCGCCGTCCTCGAAGAATTCGAAGTCCGCGACGCACTCCACCTCCTCTTCGAGAAGAAGCAGCAGGAATTCGCCGGCTTCAAATTCGACTGAAACGGACCGGTCATTCTACAAATGGGCGTTGTTCGATTGCGCTAGTTGACTGCGTTTCGTCCATGCCATGTTTCTGCGTGTTTGTTGTTCCTGTTCACTACGATACCACAGCTGCAGCGGAAGATCGAATCTGCTACCTAGTGTACATTATTACAAGCGAAAATCCTGATATGGGATGAGCGGCTAAGGCTGCGTTCTAGAAAATCAATTCACTTTTTTCCTCTGTCCGGACGCTTCTCTTCCCCTTTCCTCTGTGTCATCAGCGTGCTCGTTCGCTACCCAGCGCATCTCCATCCGCGCTCTTCGTCCGTATGCTCCGCGCCCCCAGGGTCCCAGCTCGAGCCAAGAGCCTCGTCCCCTGATCCTCCTCCTCCTTTTCCCTCCGCGCCATCAGGGTACCCGCTCGAGGGGGTTTCGGTGCACCATTCAGCATCTTCATCTGCGCTCCCCATGATCCTCTTCTTGGCTATTCTTGGCGCCCTCCGCGTCCTCCTCCCAGGCAAGGGGCATCATAACCTTTCGCCTCGTTCCATCCCTCACCGACAGATACGCCCCCCTTCCCCAACCCCTTGCCCACCCCTCCTTCGCCTCAACCCCCCAACCCCCTTCCCCCAGCTCAACCCTTTTCGTGTTACCCACAGCGAGGGAGGAGGGGTAGTAGTGCCCTCTGATGAGAGTTCCCGGGCCGTAGCGAGCCCGGCATCCACACCCACTCTCCAGTCTCCACACCCAAGAAATTCCGTGCGTGAATCCCAACCTAGGGGAAAATCTCAAACCAGTCTTGCACGATGAAGCAGAAGAGTGGCCCTATAGCTACAGGCTTCGATACCGCATTGAGTGCTATGAATTAATCGGAAGAAGGGGAGTTGATAGAGATTTTAAAGGGGGATATAGGCATGGAATGTGGGGTTGGTGAAGAGGGGAAGTGAGGGTAGGGGTTTGAGGGGGGGAAGAGAGATTGAGGGGGGCGGAGGGTTGGAAGGGGATGGGTGATGCGGTTTCTTCTTGGCGGGTGGGGTTTGGGGGGGATGGGGCTGAGTGAGTTGGTTGTGGATGGTCGGCTGGTTAGCGGTGTGAAGGCTGTAAGGTCTTGCCTGATTGGTGTTGGGATGGGTGGAGGGGCTTGGGAGGGGGGTGGCTGGTTAGTGGCGTAAAGCGGTGGGAAGAAAAGGAGACCGCTTGAAGGGAATGCTTAAGTGAGGTAGGAGGGATATCGTGGGCGTGGAACTGGTTTGATGGGTGCACGGAGGGAGTTGAACTCGGAAGCGAGATCTTAGAGGTGGGTTTCGTGGGTGTTTCTGGGGGTACAGTGAAGAAGAGGAGATTTTGAGGGGAGGTGGAGATGGCGGGGGGGGAGAGGATTTTGCTGCGGGATGGTATTGTGAGAGGGGGAGGTGGAGATGGGGGAGGGATGGGAGGAGGGGGGAGGGGTGGAGGGGTGGGGATGGTGGGATAAGGGGGTAAGGGGTATGGTGGGGTAAGGGGGTGTAGAGAGGATGTTTGTGAGGGGAAGGAGAATTGCTGGATGAACAAAGATCGAAGCCGCGTAGAGGCTGAATCGTCGTCTTCCCTCCTCCTAGCTAATGAGCTAGGGACCCGACTGTTTGTGAGGTCCACTGGTTAAACGCATGTACTGGAGCTGCTATGTGGTTTGTTGTGCTCCATGGACAAAAATTGTATCATTCCCAATGTTGCGAGATAGTGGAGAAATTATGCATTATTCGTGCCATCCGCCTTCTAAATGGTGGCGGATTTTCTAGAGAAAGTCTATGATGGCTGTGCATCCTTCGGGACTTGGATCTGGAACACTAGAGCTTGGTTGTCGAGGTTGTAGCCTGAGGCGTCTTTGTACTGGCAGGCGCCCCCGTTGAGATATCCTGCGTGTAGAAATATTGTCAGCATGAGTGCTTCTCTCGATAATTGAACACCTGTCGTGTGTCTTGCTTTTGCATCCCTCTTCGCCGTTTGGAGAAAGGACAGAAAGATGAATGGTGAGAGCAGCTAAGGAGGCGGCAAGGGGGAAGGGAAAGACGAAAGGCAAAGGCGAAAAGGATACGGGTAAAAGGTATAACTCACCATCCTGCGTAATAAAATCGTTGTCACTCAAACTGATCAAAAACCACTCCCCATCTTTCCCCTCCTTCCCATCCACCGGCACCATAGCCAAACTCTCCCACTTCTCATTCAGTAAGCCACTATCCTGCGGCCCACCATTATGCACCCCAAACCTTCCCAATTGACTGTTTATATTGAAGTCCAAGAACGGGCAATATTCCGCTGCTGTGATACCTGCATCCAGCATTCCGGTCTCAAAGGCGACACTCCCGTTGACTGCGTCGTTGGTAGGAGATTTGATATCAGTGGCACCGCTCGAGCCGGAGATGTCAAAGATGTCGGCATGGCGATAGACGCTTGTGGAGCTAGCTCCGCCATGCCCGGCGTTGCTATCGCGCGCCAGAATTAGAAACTGGCCGTCGCCCAAAGAGTGGATCTCAGACTGTGCAGCGACTTTCGTGGCCTTGGATGCCTTGGCCGTAGGGTCTGTGAACAACGGGAGCGTGACGACGAACTCGGCTTTATACACAGGCACAAAGTTACTGATGTCATATTCCAATAAACGCGCTTGTCGACGATAGGGATTGTTGGGCCCCCCTTCCTGATTCAGCGCTGATTGCATAAGCGCGTACAACGTCAATCCGTCAGCGGTGATCGTCAGGCCTTCAAGTCCGTGGTTGTTGTCCCTTCCACTCGTCGGGTCCTTCGGTGTAACCGTCCGATTGGGATCGTAAACAGGCGGGGAATCAGCACTGAAACTGACGCTGCCGTTACGATACGGGATATACGCTACAGGCGGCATAATGGCTTGCAGCATGCGTCCCCAAGGCGAGAACTGATAGATATAAGGTCCGTACTCGTCGGAGACCCAAAATGTACCACCGCGGCCGAGGGCGAGGCCTTCAGAGTCAATAGCGATGCGTTTCCCGCCGGGGCCAGGGCCGCCGAAACCATTGCCTGTGAAAGTGGCGGCGGGCAAGATAGGATACCCAGGGTACTGCAAGCTGCCGGTGTGATCGGCATCGAGGCCAGTGGTGGGCTTACCGTCGGGCCCAGTGAGAAGGATGGTGTCGAGATATGTGAGCTGGATATTGGGTGGGGAGGGGTTCGTGACCGTGGCAGTGGTGTTGGGGATCAGGGTGATGGCGATCTTCTGAATGCGATTCTGGTAGTTGACCGTGCCTTGTGTGTTCCTAGCGAACGTGATTAGCGTAAAGCTTTCTTCATGCCATTATGCCACTGGGAGTGGGATGCCTGGACAGATTTACCAGCCTCGATCGGGGATGGCATATAAAACACCAGTATACGATCCGTTGTTCAATCTCTTCCAGCTTCTACGGTCGATTGCTGCAGAGCTGCCAATTCCGCCTATGGTATCTCCGAATTTGTCGCGAGCATTGGAGGGAATGAAGCCGTAGCCGGCAAGGGACTGGTAGCTGTACTGCTTTCCATCGCAGGTCGTTTGATTCACAATTGGAGGTTCCCTGGGAAGAATATCGTTGGGAGATGGCCGAGCAGCTGCAAGGAAAGAGAAGATTAAATACAGCAGAGGGACAGCAGAAAAGGAAATCATAATCAAGAGAGCGATGAGGTCGAAGGGCGTTCCAATGGACTCTCGATTGGTAGGCGATGATATATAGAGTATCCATCACCCCATCGAATCTAGATAGTCTAAAACGCCTTACGCTGGGTGTGGACAGTGGCAGTCCGTCATTCCGTCATTCCGTCATTGGGTGCGACTGCTATCTCGCAGTGGAAACGCGGTCGAAGGGATTTGGAAATGCATCGTGCAGACTGTCAGGTACTAAGCTCCGAGGCGTGATCTAGATGTCTCCGGATCGATCTGATAGGATGTATATCGCTGTGTGGAGGAGCGAGCGTGGGGTTGAATAAGATCGGGCGGCTCGTGCCCGCCAGGGAGCTCCAGATTGGCTGGCCATGGCCTCGCTTATTTCTTGGCGCAGAATAAGAACAACCGCCAAGATTGGCGACACGAGACGAGGTCCTTGATGGCGTGCGAAAACCATTGATAATGAGAATGCGAGACCTGAGTTGTGTCCGCTGGAGTATTGGTGGTATAATGATCATCCATGCGCGGGCAGGGTGCTGATTGCAAGGGCTGGCTGAGATGAGAATCAATTCCTTTGCAATTGGCAAAGACGTGTGGACGAAACAACGATAAAATCAACGACCTACCATGATCCCTTGCCAAAGCGACAGAACGTCAGAGCAGATTAGACATAGAATTAGAGGACCCGGAGCAAGCAATAGTAGAAGAAGATTTTTTACAATGTTTGCCAAGGGATCGGTTTACCACCTACCGGTGCCACCATACGGAACATCAATCTGAATGTGGCGGAACCGCTCCAGATGTTCGAAACATATTGTAGTCCTTTCAGTAGCCTGGCTGCGTATCAGGGAAAGGTAGCGCGTAATATTGGATGCTCTACTGATAGGCCTCTGAATCGGGTCGATACTACCTTTTAACCTTCAGGTTGGACTGGGTCAGTGGAAAACCCCGACGACTTGCCCTTTCAGCCATAGGTGTCTGAGCTGTGCGATTGATCCCCGTCGTTGAGCTTGCTTGGATTTCCCAAGGAATGCTGAGAAGAAGTTCGAAATATCTGTCCAGCGCCCATATGGCACGCAAGGTTCGTTATTTCGTCGATGCAACGACGGCTGAAAGTATTGCCTCGCCCAAAGGTCACTCATTAGTGTTTTCCTTCGGATGCCCAATTCCATCATCTTCTGTGCCTTCAGCGTATGTTGTCTGGCCGGCGGACGGGATATCCAAACGCGCGTCGCGCTCCACTGTATAGACTCTGATCCCTGAATCCTCGTACTCGTCATTCCCTTCAGCTAGCCGCGGTTCTCTCTCTTTTCCTTTTCGCTCCTGGCGCTCGTGAAGACCCTCCATAGTAGCTAGTCCTAATGAGGTTGGGTTTGTCTTATTAAATGGGGGCGGGGAAAGATCTGACGTGATCGGATGAAAGTAGCCGGTCTGAGCATCTTCAACAGTCTCGGTAACGGCTCCCTGACCTGACGACGGAACTTGCAGCCGTGTATCTTGATCTACCCCGTCTCCGTGTACTCCGTGGACTTCTCCTCTTGATCCTCTTCCACTTCCTGTTCATCTGTCTCGCCAAGTCTTCCGCATGCCGTTGCTCCCTAGCTTCCCTTTCCCGCTCTTCCTGTTTCCGGATATTCGCGTGCCGCAAGGCTAGCAATCTCGACAGCAGCGGCCAAGTGAATTTCACCTTTTTCTATGCCTCTTTCTATCCTTTTTTCTATCCTTTCTTATAGCGACGGAGGACGAGAACAGATAACATACAGGTTGTCTGATGTTGGGATTCTTGACATCTTCGAGTAAGATATGCCTGCAACTACTGAAACCCGGTAGCCGTCGCGCGGACTTCGATGGCGATTTGATCGCCGCGTTCTGCTGCCGTTGATCCTCAATCAATCCGGTGCTTGTAGGATGTGGGCGATCTGAATGCCGAACCCTACGGGACCGGCAATGCTGGCAGCAGCGCTGAGCGATTCCATTACCCGAACTTGTGACGGGAGTGAACATTGTAGAGATGGGAGATGAAAACGTTCAGTAGAGACAGTGGGTAGATTCGTACAGAATCGGGGGCACAGTCGGGCGTAGAGTCAGATGCAGCAACGCGTTGCTGCGGCTGAAACATCGGCGGCGGGAAGACTCCCGCGGGAACTCGAAAGCAGTAACATGACCATCTTCAACCGCTCAAAGATCACGAATTGCAGCATTGAATTTCCGCTTCGCACTTTGTCAGTTCACCTGTACCACCTACCAGGAAATTCCACATGCGGAAATCTACGTCAAACAAGTGATGTAGTGCTGACATTAGTGGCGGCCTTCGTCAAGCCCAAGCCTTACAACCGTCCATTATTCCAACTGCCGCTCCCTAATCTATGTTCTTTCGCCCATACATCTATTGTTGTAAATTGCGACGGCTCAGATCACTATAGTAATGGCTCACGGAGCCGAGGATGGAATTACAATGAACGGTGCTTAAGTCGAGGCTACACTCGCGCTCTGCCAAAACACCGGGGGACGCGGGGCAATGCAGTTGTGTACTTACACAGACTCGCGTAGCTCGGAACTACTTGTGCAGATGGCTGTCTGTTCAAGAGTATATTGCAGGACACATTAACGACGGCGGGTTGGTGCTCAGCGCAAGTGCAATCAAGATCGCCGCAACATCTGCGCTTGCGGCTGGGTCAACTTTCGATCTCTATCTACGTTGCCGTTGGATAGCTACACGCCGATGTTGTTGCAGTAACTGCCGGCGGTGACGTGCACGTACATATCGCCGTGTACGCCTGGCTTGCCGTGACGGGAGCTTGGCCACTGAGGGTTTGCACTTTCACAAGCACGGGAATAGCGGCTCCAGTTCTCAGACTAAACACTCGGTGGCCCAGAACTATACACGTGCATGGTCAGTCCCATCATTCCCGGCAATGTCTGTGTAGAAGCGGCTTACCCCTCACCAGCGATGCGATCTCCCCAGAGTGGCTGGTGATCGAAATGTAGGTGCTACAATCTGTGGAGAAGACCTGGTCGAGCACCTTCTTCGATCTTATATCTTGATCGATACTCGTCTCTCCATGAAGTGCCTCCCACAGCTCGTCGTTCTCCGTGAAGCCAGGTTCTATCCTGTAGCTAGGAAACGAGTTGTGGATATAGGTCTTGCTACCCCGGTGGTCGCATGTATGGCCGCTGATACCCTCACGGAAGAGTTCCTTCACTTCTGGGATGAAAGGATGCTGGGCTGGCAGATCGAGACCGGAGAAGGTGAGGTTCGCCGTCTGGAGACACCTTGTTAACGGACTAGTGTAGTAGCTCTCTGGTCGGGGGATCTTCTGCTCCTTGATCTCGCTCGCCCAGAAACGGTTGACTGCCAGTGCCTGGTTTACGCCGAGCGGCGTAAGGTGCGCGTCGGCCCATGTGACTGTGCTGTTTCCGTCTTGCTCAGAGTAGTAGCAGTTCCAGGCTGGTGTTCCGTAATAGCTTTCTGCGGCATTGTGATAACCTTCACCATGGCGGCCCATGTACAGGAGCTTGTATTGCGTGTCACGGGGCGCCTCATGATTCAGTTCGGCGAGTTGGTGCTGGAATCGTTGCCACTGGGTCGAATTGTGAATGTGAAGCGTCTGGTCGCTGGGATACGTGCGGTTGAGGAGCCCGAAGTTGGTGGTCATGAAATTGAAAGATGAGGCATTGGTGCCCGGTTCATCTTGAAGGAAATAGCCGTCGACGGTGGTGTAATTGAAGTAATTTGACCTGTTCGAATTGGCGGCATCAATCGCTCCGACGTACAGGCTCGTTATGACGGCCCAGAAGGCGACCACTTGAGTCGTGTACATGGTTGTTTTGCGGTAGGTGCCGGAGTTTCCATCCTCCCATTTTCGCGCCGATGGTCAGTCTATATATTTCGATCGCAAGATTTTGTCCTTCTGGTGACGCGATGAGTCGAGCGAGTAGAGATGGAAATGATCCTATTATTGGGGAACGTGGACAGCTTGTATGGACACCAATCGTTTCGCAGCCGCGCTTTAGCGGCAAACGCAGGAGTTGCCATGCCCAAAGAGGCAGCTCGGAAGGTAAGGTACCTGGACCATTCCCACGAAGTGATTCCAGCAACCTCGGCTTACTGAGACTTGGAGATGCTGAATTTCTCCTCGCGCGGTCTTCAATTTCTGTATGTCTATTTCTCGAATCTTGAAGGATGTCCCATGCCTGACCCTTTGAATAGGGTCGGAAAGCGTTATGTAAACTCAATCAGGACAACGAAAATTGATCGATCTCATTAGGACTCAGTGGCGTCTTCACTCCTCTCTAAAGACTTCAGCATCTAATGTCGTGTACTCTTTCAAGAGCCCCTCAATAATGATTTCGGTCTTCTCTTGGGGAAATGATTGTTCATCGCCTCTCATGGACTCCTCGTTCTCGCGTTGTGGTATACTATCGGATCGTTCGTCCCCGGGCCTACGGCTAATGTTCCGTGACCTAGAAGACCTTCGGTGAGGCGGCTTGTCAGATTCAGAGTCGCTTAGAGATGATGGATTAATGAAATGACTCTTGTCTGGCGTTGGAATATGCTCTCTACCCGCGGAGCCTCTCTTCCCTACCAGCAAAAGGCTGTCTCGCCCTTTCTTGAACTCGGTTGTGCGAGTTCTGAGCAATCTCTGTTCATGGAGCTTGCGCGTGTGCTCGAACAAGATTTCCTGATCACGCTCTGGCATCCAGCGTTCGATGACAATACAGTCTGGATCTATATCACACCATTCCCAAGGTATTTCATAGACATCCAAAGTATCGGGGCTTAGGTGTTTGCGATGTACTTTGATGTACGTTGGCCGTGCAAGATCCATGGGCTTCCTTTGGTAATGCTCTCTGCCTTTCCCCACATGGTCCAAGACTTTCGCGATGTTTGCTTCGTCAGAGCCTGCGGTACTAAAATCCCTTCGAACCCTTTCTCTGAAGGCCTTGTCGGCTTCTCCTTTCTCCCTCTTCTTCCCCTTCAGCCCTTCAGTCCCCAGATGCCCTTTTTGTACAATCACCGTGGTACAACGACAACGTATGTTCGATAGTATCTCTTCGGGAATTGTCGCTTTCTTTTGAGAGATGTCAAGGAGTACAATACTGTGGACGTCAGGATTCTCATTCTCCTCCATTATGCGGCGTTCAAGCACGGCGCGCTCTGCAACATCCAATTCACTCAGCTGGTTCAATGGTCGCTTTTTACCCCATCGCTGCGTTTTGTTACTCCTCGTGACGGAAGCCTGTTGCTGCGTGGGTAGACTGGTTAGCTGCCATCGAATGTCATATCCTTGACCGACAAACGTAACATGCGGCACGAGTTGCCATTCCTCCCAGGTATTGGTGCAGAGGCTCGGAACGTTAGCTTGAGTAGACGTGTGGGAAGCATCTTCCGCATCTCCAAGCTCTCTGTACATAGTAGAAGCTGCGTTAACCTCTTGCTCTGGTTCAGCAGCAGTCTTCTTCGCTACGATCGAAGAAAGTCTTGAAACGTTGTCGAGGGATGCAGTAGGGTTTGTCAAGACATGGACATTCGAAGAGGAAGGAGGGTCGGTATGGCCTCCACTGTCATTATCTGGAGAAGCTTCGATCTCCGATTCCTCACTCTCTTGAGGCACTAAAACGTCCAGAGACTTGGCTTTCTCGGCGTTCTTAGTCCGGTTTAGTGCCATAATTGCATCAATCAGTTCAGCTTGGTCTTCAGAAGTGATCGCTTTTGCCGCGCTTCTATTAATGGAATCTAGTCAGTATCTTCGCATTAACAAATGGATTCATAAGTCCTACATTTGAGCAAGCTTTTTGTAGTGGGCCAAAGTAGTGACCTGCAATATGAGCATTAATGTCTCCCTCGAATCCCTAAGTTCCGAACGTAGATCGTCAAAGCTCGATTGCAGGAATGGCCATTTCAAGCTCTCAAGCTTCGAAAGCGTGACTTTCTCTCCAGCAACACAAGTACCGGTTCGAATCTGCTTGCTAGCTTTTTTAAGTGCAGCCTCCAACTCTCGAAAAATTCGATTGCAGGCATCAGCACAATTCTGAGTGCTTGTTCGACCGTGGGCGTTAAAGATGCCTGTTGTGTCATCGTCGTCTACCTTAACTTTCAACAGATCGCCAAGCTGCTGTAGAACATTGGAAGTTAGCGAAACATCAGCGCCGATGTTTTTGATCCGGTCTGAGGCAGTGCCAACTTGTAGAGAGAAAGTCGTGAGCCTGATTGATATTTGTATGCCAGCAGTTGCAATAGCCAGGATAGAAGCGGCAGCACTTATGCCGTCCAGTTTTAGTAGATAACGCGACCTTCGAGAACTCAAGGAATGTTATTCAGATGAGAGAAAAGAAAGCCCCTGGAAGAGGGGACGAAGTTGCAAACCAAGACATCGAAATCCTTAACCGTCTTGCCATAAGCCGGCTCTAATTCTAACGAGGACGTACTCATTACTAGCACCGTAGTGAGGATGAGGTGTCGCAAGAGATGATGTTGCAAAGATCGACCATCATTCAAAATGTTCAACTTCTAAGTAGAGTCGGTGAGGTGGTGCTTAGAATATATCGCGCCAAGCATTTTAGGGCTGAGAGTGCTATTTTTATCCCAAGTGAGGCAAGCGCTTGTGGCCAGTCTCAATGGTAGAACATTGGCTCGTGCTCGCCATAGTCATATATATCCTACATGGCGTTGTTACACGTGTATAACATTATCGAAATTTATAATGACTCGCAAAGCGAATTCATCAGATCGGCCGGCCAAGTCTGCCGAAGCAATGGCTGGCTGCTTGATGGAATGATGTCCCAGGAAGCATATCTCAAAGTCAGGCGTAGTGCTTGGTTGCAGCGTTGTGAGACTGAGCCAGCTTTGGGTGCCCTACGATCCTTATGGGAATAGCCAGAACCAGTAAATCCATGGCCATGCTGGCAGCGCTTTGGGCTATGACCACATTTGAAATAGTATTACAAAGACGATCCTGTAAAGAAACGACAGAGACGCAGAGAGAATGCGCCGAGCAGGCGACGGCAAGGTCAACTAAGAAGAAAAGGGTTTGAAACGACAGTATAAAGAAAATCAGGTATTTCTGCGTTCGTGACCAGCCTTTACTAAATATCCGGGAGTAACAAAGAATTAGTGATAATCTGACAAAAAAAGTGGTTGGTCCGTAGACCAGATTCAACGCGTCAAGGTTCTGACAGCTGTGAGAAATGTTTTTTGAGCAACAAGTTCGGGCTCGCGACTCACATGAGCAGCTTTCGGGGTGAAATCAATCGCACGTATGTCCCATAAGTGAACGCCAAGACCTCTTTGGACCACTGAATGAGGTTAGAAACATGGAGCATTCTTGGAGAGGGGAAGCACATGCAATAATAGGCCAAAGCTCTCTGGACGATGGATCCAAGCTGATGAAAATAATACTTGATTAGAACGTACAACAAGTATATTATAGTGGAAAGAACTACCACTGCGAGACCGCTTGCAGCTGAATTGCTTAGCTGGATCCAACGACAACGCAGATTTTCATACTTGCCATCTTCAAGCCCGAAAGGAATCCTTAGCAAGAAGCTTCTGGAGTAGACTTGCAATGCTGAGCAGACCATCATCAAAGAAATGCTGATGCTTGAGACGATTACCAAGGTCGCCTTTTGCGGCGGCGGGTCATCAAATTGAGAAGCAACACCAATTGGCTGTGGTATAGTTGGGACTTCGGACATGGCTGTAGAGGTCATCTGTGGAATGCACAATGGAATAGGTGGAGGACGCTTGCTGCAGATATAAGAAGATCCGATAAGCAGGCGGGAGGGCTATGCGCAGCATCGCCCACTTCTCGACCTGGACTTTCGGATGATTGATCGGTTTTGGGAACGAGCGTTGTACAAGGCTACGAATCTTTGACGGCTCTCGCCAATCAGGTAGGTTTCCGCACCTCATCCTGCAGGTTGATGCAACTCGGGCGCAAGCGTCATACCCTACTCGACGGACGTCGTGATGACCATGGAGATAACTGTACATGATCTTTTACCTGTTTGCAAGCCCGGGCAACGCTGGTTGTCAAGAGGCTGGACGGATACTGATACTCTCGAAGAAGATGAGCGATTACCGAGGTACCGTGTTATTCAACTGAATCGCATGATTGTATTTTAGCATTGATCATCGACAGCAGCTCTGAAGGCGTCTGATATGGAGGACTAATAATTTTGTAGTACCTGATTGAGCCCAATACTTCTTATCCATGTGCATTCGTAAGCTTTGAAAGGGGGTTTCAGGCTGTCAATTCAACCGGACCTTGAAACTTGGAACGCCAGCGTCGGTATGATGGATAGGCTACACCTTAACGGAGATCAAGATGTAAGTGACATCTTTTCTCCTAGTGTCAACAGAGCATCATAGGCGTCTTAAGCGCGCACTGGACGTACTTGTGATTATATTCGCAGTGCTCTCTTATGACGGACACCTTTGCCTGCTTTCCTCTTCGGAGATTCCAAGGCTGGACTCATTGGACCATTTACCGCCAGTCCAGATGACTATAGGAATCGTAGTTAAAGCGCACAGTAGTCCCAAGCTCCACCCCAAAGTTCCCCATCCTGCCTCATTGACCACGTAGCCGGACCACACGGGGCCAATCAAACCTCCTGCAGCGAATCCCGTGTTGAGAAGTGCATACCCCTGGGCGTAAGCCCCTTTCGCCCCATACAGCCCTGGACGGCTCTTCTCATTGGCCTCGATGGCGTAGGATATCTCTGCTGAAAGTGGGATAGCGATGAAATTGACCCCGAATCCAATGATAACGAGAAGTGCACATAGTAGAACAATTTGACGAATACCACCGTGAGTGACTTCGCGCAGCAGAACAAGGGCTGGAAAACATAGTAAGAAGCCTATGCAAGCAATCCACTTCGGTCCTAGCTTATCATTGCTCCAACCAACAAGTGGGGAAGCCAACGATGGCACGAGAAGTCCGAGGAAAATTAAGCCTGAGCCAAGAGACCCCCAGCCGAAGAGAGCGTTGACGTGCAGGGGAAGTACCGTATCGAAGGTCGAAAACAAGGTCGACTGGACGAGACAGCCAAATAAAGCGGTAAGTACGCGAGGTGATTTGAGAAGCGAAAAGATCGGGGCGTAAGAACTTCGGCTCTCTTCGGCCTGTGGTGTCTCAGCGACTGGATTTTTGGTAGAGGTTAGGTTTGTCGCTGTAGCCGACGACGTTGTGCCTTTCTCCACTGGCACAACATCTTTGGCACCTCGCTTCTCCATGTCCTCTGTCGTAGAAGGCGAAATGCTTTCGGTGTGAAATTGCGTCTGTGTCTGGTCCGTGTCGGCTTTATTGGTCCACTTCTTAGCATCCCTCTTCTCAATGAGACCTATACGCAGTACAACATCAAGAGCTATGAGCCCGAACGACACGTAAAAGACAGCATAGTATCCAGCTGCAGCATATACCGCTCCCCCCACTAGTGGTGCTACTAGAACGGCCATGCTGATACTCATGAAAACATAACCAAGATATTTCCCCACTTCTGCCTTGGGAACGCTATCGACGACCAGCGCCAGGCCGACAGTCCAAACGACCGCTCCAGAGATCCCCAGGAGCAGGCGACCCACAACATAGATGCCCACACTGCGCCCGAAGCACAACATCATGCTTGCTCCCATGAGGGCGAGAAGACTCGCAACCAACGGAGTACGTCGCGAGCCTATGTAGTCAGCGACCCAGCCTGCGATTGGAGACACAGCCACCAGAGCTGCTCCATTGATTGCAAGCAAGACTGCTGTCCAATGCTGCACATCTTTTGGATCAACACCTGCTCGACTGCTGAGAGCAAACGGTACGACTGGCACAATCTGGGTTCAGCTATATCAGCGAGAACGGTAGTTTGCAGAGCCTGTGACCGTGTTACCCACACCTGCATATACAAAAACGTCCGTGAATGTCGCGAGGCTCACGACTGCGATTATATACCACGTCGAGCACCTACATCGCAACAAAATTGGTCGCCTACCACCGGTGCTAGGGATTTTGAAGGCCATCACAACGGCCAAGCTCTATTGTCTGCGACACCACCACAAGGCTCCCAACCGTACGCACACCGTACGCGTACTATCCGTACACTCGCCATATACGTAGTTTAGTGTAGTGCAGTAGAGACATTTGGTAAACCGTACGATGCATTGCAGGAAGTTAGCAAACCGTTAGCGCTGATAGTAGAGTACGATTTTGTGTAGATGTTGAGAATAATCCTAAGTCGAGCCCTGGAATATTCTAAGGTACATTGCTGCCTCGACGTGATCGTGATTTTTCTGTTGTCGTCTAGGAAAAACATTTGAGAGAGATGGCGATATTGAAAACGCATAAATACGCTGTTGACGGGACAAAATTGCCATTGATTTTACCATCACCAAATCAACCGACGAGCGGCCCAACGGCCGTACGATGTAGTACGAGGCCTAGACTGCACCGTTGTACGGTTGGGAGCCTTGCACCACCAAGGGCGATTGTGCTTTCGAAGAGACAAAGAGGCACCTCCATGCTGTCCAGCCAGAAATATAGTTGCGCGGTCTGTTCGTGTAATATGATCCGTGCTAAGGGAGCAAGTTTTCTCCCCCTCCCGAGTCCCGCACCGTTCCATGGCTTTCCCGGGCATGATACAACTTTTACGTGACTGTGAATGAGGTCGCTCTCTACCCCATTGCTGGAATTCCTGTTGCTGCATTGGTAGATTATTTAGCTGCCATCGAATATTATATCCGTGATCCTGAAATGTAAAACAAGATTGCTGTTGGCGTTGCATTAGTCGATGTCATAAATGTTAGCGTAAGACGCGAGCTATCTGAAGGGTCAGTGCCTTACACAGCTAAGAACAAGTAGAGCAGTAAAGAGTGAGATAGATTTGCAAGATCTTGATGGGGGGTACTGATACAAGTTCTGGAACTAAACGATTTTCTAGGCTAAGCGAGCAAATGGACTCAAACAAGACACAGCGGCACAGTGACAAAAGAAGATAATATACAGATGATCGCTAATCGGAAAAGATACCACAACGCCACAGTCTATGTGAACTCCGGGGACAATGATCGTGTAGTGCGGTGTGAGCAATCCTGAACGACCAGCGGGGCGGATAGGCTTTCAACGGCTAGTTGCCCGTGCCCACGATCTGTACACCCGGTGGTGGGTTGTTGGTAGTGGAAGTCCAATCTATAGGGTTGTTCGCATCATCACACGACGCGTAGGCCTGCGTGTACTGCACAGAAACGAGCTTACCAGGCTCTTGGTAGGAGAGCGTGGTGCCATCTACAAGGTTGACTGTGACGGTCGAAGAGTAGGGGAAGGTGCCGGTCCCCTTTTGGGCAAAAATCTTACATGACTTGCCGAAACCCGGTGCGATCGAGATAGGCCCGGCGCTCTGGGTGATGGTGATTGTGTCGGTAGTGGTGGTGGCTTTGCTGCTAGTGTGCGCCACGCTCCATTCGTAGCCGCCGGTAACCTTTGCGCCGACGCCTAAGGGCGCAGCGTCCATTTCGACCGAATACTTCATACCGAACGTGCCCGTGGTGCTCTGTTCCCACGTAGTGGATTGGGCCACCGCTTCAGAGCCTAAGACTGTGAAGGACACGTTGCCATGGCTGCCTGAAGGGTTTCCCATGGTGCTCTGGATCAGGTAAGATGGCGCGATGTTGTCGGAGCTTCCAGTGGGGTCCGAGTCAAATTTGATACCGCCGATAGTGACGGATGAAATCTCTGTAGCCAGGAAAAGAAGGGCAAGGCTGTCGATGGAGGCGCCGTTGTTTCCAGAAGCGCCGAGAAGGAGGCCGCTACCGACATCGATCTGGTACCCGTCGTTTGGTTTATCCTTCCCTACATCAAACTCTTGTTTGTCTGTTTTCAAGTAGATGTGTCCGAGTTGTTTAGCCGTACCGTCACCCCATAGTGTTGCAGCCTGGACTTTCTCCCCAGGGGCAAAAGTGATAGACTTGGAATCGCCGTTTTGAGTACCGTGCATCATCCCCTGGCCGCCGGACCAGGTGAAGAGGATGCCTCTGATGCCATTATCGTTGTCTGACCAAACTTCGAGGCCAGTTATGATCTCTCCCGATGAGGCAATTCGAATTTCGCAGAAGTGGTCCCCCGTACTTCCACCAACTTCAAGCACGTTGCCGTGTGGGCCATCAGCACATGCATCTCGCTTGACGAGCTGTTTGGTGTCTACAGGTAGCGCCGCGGTGGATGCGAGGCTGCTAAGCGCGGCCATGGAAGCCAGGGCTTTCATAATGAGCCCCATGTCTGAGGTGGTGATATCGGATTAGTTACTGATGGAGGAAACAAAGGTGGTGTCGTAGTCTTTATCGAAGCGAGGAGGGCGAGAAACAAAGTTATGTTCTGCAAGAGTTGGTGCTGACGCTGAAGTTGGATGCGGTGGAAGTCTGATTTCAAGTTAGGGAAAGAGAATGTAGCGGATTGGGTCTGTGGATGATTGAGGTGGTCGATGTTGTTTATGATGGACTTGAAAGGCGGAAAGGCGATCTTATATACTCGATTTTCAACTTAGATGTTCACCCAATTCCGACCTGCCGAAACTATACCAGTAGCAACAAGGCGTGCCCACTGCGCCCTGTGCCGTTTCGAAAGCAATCTCATATCACGCAGCTCCCAGAACGTTGCTGCATCCTGAAGAGACCGACATCATCAGAACCTACATCTGAAACAGTCTCAATTCAGGCCACCCGTAGGAGCTGAGTTCTCAGAGGTTGGTTACACAAGTCCCAACTCGGATTCCAGACGATTTACCGATCCTTAATCAGATATTAACGACCCCTTTGGGCTGCGGCCTGCTGCGCCCGGGGCTACATGCAGTGTGTATACCTGGATCCATGTCACTAGCAAGCTTTTGTGTCTGAAACGTTGATTGAGGCCTAGTAATGCTCAGAGAAATGTGCTGACGAATTGTTGCTGCTAATATGAGATCGCTAGTGCAAGCCGTGCTTGCTTTAAAACATTCTCGAGCTGGCGTATCTGCCGTGAGTAGAAAATGACTGTTGATCGCCGCGCATCGGCTCTGTTTCTATTGTTCCACTCGGTCTGTTATTCCGTTTCATACACGCCAGTTCGCAGATGTTCACAAGTAACGATCTCTTCTTCCCTTGTCGGGTTTGGTATTCCACTCGTTGATCTTGCTCCTCCATGTAGAAGTGCACAAGTATGCTGGTTTGCTAGTTTGCAATCTAACTACGATCAGAATAGCTGACGGAAATCAAAGTTTGGATCGACGTGGCGCAGCGATCTCTGATTCGTCAAAGGAAAACCACTGCCAGGTACAGCCGCTTCGGCAATTTCCACGAAGCGGCTTGTAGGGGGCCTAATTCTACAACCCTTTGTCTTCAGAGAACTCCCGTCAGCCATTGCAGCGGATATACAGCCGGCTGGACCAACCTCCGACCGTCCGACGGATTGAAGACTCGAGACACTGTAAGCACTACTGCGGAGATTACTGGTGTTGGAGGTGCTGCGTATGTGCTGCAGCGCCACATGTGCTCTCAGCTCCTGATAGTAGACTAACAATTCGGAAGAAGAGCCAGATCCCAAGCGTTCCAATTGTTCTGTCCATCGAGGAGCCATACCACCTCTAATAACACATGTAGCAGAGCCAGCAACCCTATCGAGCGCTACCTCCCTTCGAGCTACATGCACCAGGATGGAGTAAGAAGAAGTAACAATTGAGGTAGTAGTCGACGCAGGATTGTCAAGCTGGGTCTAGGTGGTGGGACAGAATATTGCCTAAGATCTTCATCGCTCCATACAAGCTGAATCGAACGGATGACCATTACAGGCCCGGCCCTTAGAAGAGGTCCCAGGTTCGCTGTTCTGGCACATGAACCCCTAAGCTTATTGGATGCCTTCCATCTGCGCAAGCAATTAAATCATCGAAGTAGATATTCACACGGGCTTCGATGACTTCACGGCAGTCAGGCACCTACCCTTCGTCCAACTTGTAGACGGAATGAGGCGAATTGGACAGCTAGAAGCACGTCAGTTGCAGTAACCAAAATAGTCACTGTTGGGTGTCTCATGGGGACTATGCAATGAATCGGCTTGTCTGAGAAGAGCAACTCATCCGCCATTTGGTCGCTCATATAGAACCACTGTTGGTTCCCGTTGGAGTGCGCCATCATATCATCGTTGGCGAAAACAGTGTCACTGGCCACGAGGTCTTTGGCTGGATTTGTAGTCCTGGAATTACACACAGCAAGAGGCTAATCACGGAGAGGATCCTATAAAGACTTCCAGACACTTTGTCCAATATCAGCAGACTAAGAAAACAAGATAGACGGTTACACATCGCAATGAGAAAAGACCAGTATCAAAGCTTACTTAAGGTCAGTCCAGCGCTTCGCAAGCAGCTTTGGTGCTTCTTCCCCACTGAGAATTCGAACGACTGCCTTGATCGCATCCGAGGTCGAGTCTGGCGCATGATCAGATGATCAATGGTGAGACAAGAACCCGACTAACCGACATGCGTAGGAAGGGCTAGACTGGCCGCGTCGAGCTGGGTCATCGAGTTCGAGCCGGGTTCCCGGCTCGCCAAGACCCGATTCGGGTCAGAAATCTTGGCCCGAGTATTCGGGTCGGGTCAAAGGGTAGGTATGAAGTACTTAGCGTATAACCCGGCCCGGCTCGCCAAGACTCGAAAAATTTAGATTATTTTTGAAAAAGTGCATTAATCAACTTAATCAAATTGATTAATTTAATTAATTTGTTTATAATATTATATAGTAATGCATTTAGGTAATGCATTTGTACGTTATTTGTGCGTTATTATTTTTAAACTATTTTTAGTAATTCAAATAATGCGAATTTTTTTAAAAATAGAAAATCTTGGCATTTTGACGTCATTTTCGATTGCTTGGCGGGTCGATCGGGCCGGGTCAAGAAATCGTTGACCCGGGTCGATTCCGAGCCGGGTCAAGAGGTTGGTACCGAGTATCCGGGTCGGGCCAGAATGTTGGTACCGAAACCCGGCCCGGCGGTCAGTCTAGGAAGGGCAGGCTGAAACTGAATGGTCGGATCCATGTTGGAATCCGGAAAAGAGGCATGGCGCTTGCGGACCTGTCATCATCTAGAGGAAAGCTCCTGATAGAGCTATAGCTGGCAGAAAATTGCGAAGCTCACCAGGGTTTCAAAGATCTGAACGGCCGAGCAGCCGAGCAGCTTGATCAGAGTCTGCCCGAGATCCTGGGAGTAGATGTCTTCGATCTTTTTCTGGTCAAACCAATTTTCATACTCCATCTTGCCATTGTATTCCACAACCGCGATTCCGTTTCTGTTGAAAGTGTATTTGCCGTCATGGGCTCTGATGTCCTTGATAAGTAGACCCGGCACCTTGTACGACTCCAGGTTGCTCCTCAGCTCGTCTTTGGTGTCAATAAAAAGGCTGTACGGCTTCAATGTCATGAACAGCTCATCTCGGCGGAAAAAGTAAAGCGTTGCTTTGAGATCCCTCTTTATGGTGGGAGTGTATTTTGATGGTCGTCTTTTCCTAGTCGAGTATCGGGAGTTTGGAGAATGGAGAGTCTTTAAAGATTGGACAACAGGTGGGAAGCAATGACTCCCCTCTGACTTGGCCGTGCTCGGTTGAATCTGGATAACCAAAAGGGGCGCTTGCATGGAGCGGGGCTATGCCCCGTGCCTCTAAGGATGTTGCCACAGAGTATCGTCTGCAGAGTGATTGCTTATATGCACTTATTGCATCATTAGGACTCAAAGACGCTAAACAGCACACATCCTGGGATTTTGTCGCCATAACCATGTCGAGCTGATTGATAAATGTATCATAAGGGGTCCTATTACCTGTTACCAGGTCAAGGGACATGTTCTTCATGAGGCTGAGCAATTTGTTAGTTGGGTTGGTATTTATGGGGAGGTCCCCACGCACACGTTACACAAAGCCTATAGGACGGATTAGCCGAATCAACCTGAGAGAAGTGCACAATCGAAGAGGTTGGCGAACTTGTCCAGCGACCCTTCAAGCTCCTTCGGGGGAGAATTGCGTCGAGCAAATTCATCTATTATGTCATCCGACCAGAAACAAAGACTCGTCCGCCCTCGAAGGTCGCTCGAGCAGCCCAGAGCGCCAAAAATCGACGGAATAGATGGAACTGGTGCAGCATTATGGGGGTGGTGTGCTAGGAGTGTAAGGTGTGCCTGTAATGGATACATGACTAGCATTTGCTCGCTGTTTCAGAAACCAATCCGTCTTTGCAAGATTCATGAAGCTAGACTTTGAATCAACATCCACAATCTTTTACTCTATGCGGAGTACATAGAGCAATTTGTGACACGCACTATCAGAACTTTCATCTGACCATAGAGCCTGTGGAGCAGCGGATCTACCGTGAGCAGCAATTGGAAAGAGTGAGATCCGTGGCCATGTACGGATTGAAACAGTTTGTAGAACGACGAAGACTTGACAGACTTCAGGGGACGAGCCTCGAGGCTCAAGCAACATTAGCCATGGAGTTGTTTTCCTCGGGACACCGTCCTTGGAGGCTTGTATTCGTGTTCTCTCTGGGGCAAGAGGAGGTGTAAAATATACTGGGAGCTGAGGTGCATATCAGTGCTTACTTAATTCACAAGCATGGTGCTAGGTAAAGAACCACAGGTCAAAGTCTGGCAACATGTCAGCTCGATCGAATAACAGAGAGTGGCTCAAAGCTACCATACTTTAAATTATAGGCACCATGACATATGACATTCTTACTATGATAAGGTAGTCATAGAAGATGCTCCAAATAGTCACCTGCCGGACATGGATGCCGGATTCAGGCTAGATCGAGGACAGGGTGTCCTTTGTACTGTAACGCTGTATCCAGAGTAGTCTCTGATCAGCCAATCCATTGTCTAGAAATTGATTAAGGGGATCCTGCGATTTTGGTTTTCTACATGCTTCGATTAACGTTTTGGCGATTAGTACCCTCAGAATGTCTCCCCAGTCTTCAATCGAGCATCGCGACCTATCAGAGGTGACAATTCTCATCAACAGTATCTCGTGGCTTTATCCTCTCCGGAAAAAAAGCGAATATGATCCCGTCAATAATTTTCGTCCCAAAATTCGTCCGGAGTGCCAAAATGATTCCAGATGAGTCAATTGACATCACAATCCTTCCATTTTGCAGTATAATATTCTTGAAGGATTATCGATAATATAGAAAGGTTGAGCGTCACGATATAAGAATATTAATTTAGGTTATATCTTAGACGTAATCTGAAGAGGCGAGTGATAACTGGTTTCGTCCGGTATCTCGTCAAAGAGAATTGTAAAATCTCAAACAAGCTAGTTTATAATCTTCTGTTAAGACTTCTACGACAAACAACAAAGAGTATAAAGTCTTGAACTAACAAGTTTGATATATCAATCTAATCTATGCTTTATTAGTAAAACGGAATTTGTAATAAAACTCTATTGTCGTAACAAGAATCTCTAAAGATTATTCTATTGTAACAAGATATCTATTTCGCTCTCAATCAACTCGCTTTTACTTAGCTTATCTCTAAGATCTTTATAATAGTCTTATTAAGGCATTTAAATCTTGGCGACAATCTTAGTAAGAAGAGTCTAACACTAAGCATAGAGAACTTAACGTTCTATTCGCGTTTAATTTTATAAGATTCTAGTTGCTTGAATATATAGATCTAACATAACAAAAGTCGCAGTTTTGTGTTACTCGAATTTTAAAACTAAGTAAAATTAAGATTCGAGTACTTTGTTCAAGATATTGCAAATTCTACAAATTCTACAAAATCAAATAATATTTAATTTTTTAATACAATTACTACGCAAAGCAATTAATATTGTTTTTTTGTTAATTAAGAATACAACAATTATTGTATTAATTAGTACTTTATAGATACTAATAATTAATTAAACTTAAATAATTTTAACGTTTTAATTATTTAAGAAGTTACTATCAATTGCACAACTATAGAACTTGTCGATTTTATAAATATATAAATTAGTCTAACAATCTTTATATTAATCTAACAATTAGATATTAGACTAAGTTTAATTAATTTATACTATATAAATTTTTATCTTAGTTATTGTAATTACGTTGCGTTAAATTAACGCAAAAATATAAACAACAATTGTGCAATTTATAAAACAAACAATATTATTATATTGTATTATTAATATATATATTATATTTTTGCAATCTAAAGTATAGAATATTGCAACTAGATATTTAGTATAATATTAATAATTCTCGAAAAATTATATCGACTCTTTCAATTAAATATTGTTTACTTATATATTAATCTCTTAATTCGAACTATAATTTTTAACTATTGCTAGATATCTCTTATATTTTTTTAGATAATTAATTAATTTAATATTCTCGAATTTGTTAATTATATAGTACAAATAATTCTTTTTTTTATAAATAATAGTAGATCGAAAGTCTACAAATAAAGAAATTGCAAACATTATAATAAAAATATCTTTCTTATAATAAAAGATTAAATAGCTGTTGTTTATATTCTTTATATCTTAACTTTTCTAAGTATTTATATTATTAATATTAGTTTACTTTTCTAGTTTAACAAATGAATTTATTAGTATTAGTACAACTTCTTAATACTAGATTACAATACTTATATAGCTATTGTTACGAATCTAGCTCGAAATAACATAGTATATAATCTACAACGCAATATGTAACATAAAGTATAACTATTTGCGTAAACAATTATAAAAAATCAAAAACAAATACTTATAATATAATCAAGTTTCTTCTTAAGACTAGACTGGTCGCGTCGAGTCAAGTCATCGAGTTCGAGTCAAGTTCTCGACTCGCCAAGACTCGATTCAAGTTAGAAATCTTGACTCGAGTATTTGGGTCGAGTCAAAGGGTAAGTATGAAGTACTTAACGTATAACTTGGCTCGACTCGCCAAGACTCGAAAAATTTAGATTATTTTAAAAAAGTGCATTAATTAACTTAATCAAATTGATTAATTTAATTAATTTGTTTATAATATTATATAGTAATGCATTTAGATAATGCATTTGTATGTTATTTGTGCGTTATTATTTTTAAACTATTTTTAGTAATTCAAATAATGCGAATTTTTTTAAAAATAGAGAATCTTGACATTTTGACGTCATTTTCGATTGCTTGGCGAGTCGATCGAGTCCAGTCAAAAAATCGTTAACTCGAGTCGATTTCGAGTTGAGTCAAGAGATTGATATCGAGTATCTAGGTTGGGCTAGAATGTTAATATTGAAACTCAACCTAATCGTCAGTCTACTTAAGACAAAAGAAATAACAAAGATAAAAAAACAAGAAAGCTTGCAAAAATAGCAAAGACGCAAATAAAAGAACTTGACAAAAATATATTTATAATAAAATACTATATTGTTAGTCTTATATATAGCGAAATTAAAGCACTTGTATATAACAATATTTATATTAACTAAATTGCGATTTACAAAGCGTCAAATATAATAATATTATCTTAAGTTATCGACAAATGCAAAGAAAAGTCTAAGAATACTTACTTAAATTTATCTTATTGCGCATATTATTGTTGTTAATAATACACGCAACAACAAAGACGTTTACAATTATTTATCGCTTTGTTATAGAAATTAATATACAAAGAAAAGAAAAAGTTAAAAGATTGTAAATAAATATTATTAACGCGTTAACAACGCTAATCGAATTAAAGAAATTTCGATCGATTTATTAAAATAGTAAATAACACTAAAAAGAAATTTCTAAATTAATAACGTTAAATATTGTCACGTTGTTGTAACACTAAAATAGCAATATAATAACAAAAATTAAATTAAATACTTTTGCTAAGAACTTAAATATCTTTTCGCTTGCTAATATATAATTAATTTACGATAAAATTCTATTAAAGAAAACAAGATGTCTTACAATAATACACGAGAGAAGTTAAGATTGTTGCTTAATTCTTCTCGCATAAAATGTTAAACAAAGATAAAAAAAAGAAATACAAGAAGTTTTTTTATAAATACAATTAAATAACTAAAATAAATGCGTAGACTCGACGCGACAAATAACATTTATTAAGAGATTATAAAAAGATTATAAAAAGATTATTTCGATAATCTAAATTCTTTTTTTCTTTTATATAACAATAAATTAAAGCAAATTATTGTTATATATTTTGCAAAAATATGCGTTTATAAGACGTAGAAAAGCAAAGCATTGTTATTGTAACGTTTAAAGAATTATTAATATTATAAAGAAAGCGAAGTCGCAATGCAATTGCAACGTTGAATATATATTTTAAAGATTAAAATTCTAAATAAAAAAATAATTGTAATACTAGCGATTAATAATTTAATAAATATATTAGTGTTAAGTTCTTGTAGTAACGACTTAACGATGTGCAAAGTTTTCTTTCTAAAAATTCTTTTCTAATTTTTTTACAAATTAATGTTTCTTTAAATTAATGTTTCTTATATTATGTAGTCTTGTCTTGTGTGTGTCGATATAACAATGTTTTGTTATACGTTCGTACATAGTCTTACATAAAGATAGAGATATATCTCGTTAAGATAAACGATAAAGCAAAAATTGATATAATTTAGAAGATTATTCTTTATTGTTTTATCGATTAATTTGTTAAAATCTCTTTTATATTAAGAGATAACAACAAAGTTGTACAACTTAATATTATGTCTTATTTTGCATATTTATTGTTTAGATATATTTTCTAGATGCAATATATAAGCAATATCTTTATCGAGTCTAATATAACTAACAATTGCAACTCTTTAATTGTTAATTAAGATAAACAATATAACAAGAAGAGAATTACGAAATACGTAGATTATATAATTATACTAAAGACTTTAGATACTTTTTAATTAGAATAATAATTAAACAAATAAAAGAGATTTTGATTAAATTGCGCGAAAAATTATTATTTATGTAATAAGATTATTAAAATCTTAACGTCTTCTCGATTATAATTAAGAAATTAGCTTTGTATAATATAGAATTCAAGACTATAATGCGAAGCTAATCTATTAATAAATACAATAATAAAGTTAATATATCTTTAATTAATTCTTAATTTACATTATCTCTATTTCTTTTACGTCTTGCGCGTTACTTAGATTACGTTTTCGATTAAAGAATATCGCTAAAGTTTGCAACAACTTATCGAAGATCTTAGATTACAACATTAACTTATAAGAATATTACAAATTGTGCTTGTACTAGCTTCGCTTACGTAGCATTCTCTCTTCTATTATTATTATTCTAAACTTAGTAGTTTTATTACAATAAAGTAAATCGTTGAATCTTCTTTAAACGTTTCGAATTCAAGACGTTAATATGCTTGTAAAAGATATAAGATTAAAAGTTATAAAATATCGCATATATTTTGACGTAAGAGCAAAACTTGCATAGTAGAATTAATTAATACTTTCTTTTAAGAAGTAAGTCTTTTGTAACACAATTAACAATATCGAAAGTAATAACGTTCTTAAATATATTTTAGGTCAAGAAAAGTCAAGACTCGAAAATAGAATATAAGAAATTTTGTAATCTTTGCAAGATTATAGGTATTTGTTGATTAATTGCTTGACAAAGCACGTCAAATTAAAAACAATATATCTCGCTTATATCTAGAGTTGCTTGTTGAGTTATGTTAGTAATAGCAAATTTAATAGATAATCTTAACTTATTTACAACAAACAAAGAAGACTGTATTAAGTACAATACAATAAAATATCTTTTTTCTCTTGTTGCAACATTTTAACTTCTTTGTAGCACTTGTTGCAATCTACGTTAATATCGAAAGTTTTATAAACAAAATAATTGAAGACAATACAATGCTCTTGATAGCAACAATAAGAGATATTCTTAGGCTTGTAATATTTATAGTTTAGAAAATTATCTAGCTCGCTAGCGTAGCGTAATTATATGTCTTTCGCAAACCAAACTATAACACGAGCAAAAGTAATTGTGTAATTCGAATATTGAAAGAGCTTTTGAGCTGACGTTTGAGATAGTAGTTGCGCTACAGTTTGCACATCTTGAAGACTCGAGAATTTTGTTGAACTCCAATTTTTTGAGCAAAGCACGCAGGTATCTTCGTGACCAAGTTCTACTTCTCCCCATTGGGCAAGAAGCATGACAAGATCTTCGTCAAACTTCTTCTTTGCGTCGTAGGTAAGTCAAAGAAGGTCTCGCTGTTGACCTGGCGTTTTCTTGGACTGCTTGACCTCATAGACGGGCAGAGGCGGCAGTTGTCGAGCCCGATTAATACGGTCAAACGGGACCAGAGATCGCTGTCGTTTCTTTATTGAATTCGCATCTTTTGGGGTGATGCTTCGTGGGTCAACTGAGGGGTCAGAGGATGAAGAACTGCTAGCTGAACCAGAGTAGGGTATACCAATACTGTTGGCGCTCCTTGAAACGGGGAAGTGATCCGATCCTGATGGACTGCTAGTCAGACCAGAATAGGGGATGCCAAAACTATGTCCGCTTCTTTGAACAACGGAGAGGTCCGACTTTGACGAACTGCCGATCGAATCTGAATAGGGGATGTCAAGGCCGCTGGCGCTCCCTGGACTGATCGAGAGCTCCGACCCTGACGGACTGCCAGTCAAACCAGAATGGAGGATGTCAATGCCGTTGATGTTTTCCTGAATGCTGGAATGAGTCCACCCTGACGGACTGCTAGTCGGACCTGAATAGGGGATGCGAATGCCGTCGATGTTTCCCTGAATGCCGGAAAAGTCCCACCCTGACGGACTGCTAGTCGGATCTGAAGAGGGGATGCCAAGGCCATTGGCGCTCGCTGGATTGATGAAGAGATCTGACTGTGACGGACTGCTACTTAGACCAGAAAAGGGGATGTCAAGGCCGTTGGCGCTCCCTTGAATAATGGAGGGATCTGATCCTGGCGGACTGCCATTCGTATCAGGACGGGAAATGGCTGGAGAATTGATCTCCTCGTCAAAGTGGAACCAGGGGCTCTCATCGATGAAGACGCTGGAATTTTGAAGGGCGTTATCCACGACCTGGGTCTGGCTCTTCGTGCTGATACCAGCTTGAGCATGGGCGCCATTGAAGTGGAATGTCTCATGCTGTAGAGACATTGTTTGCATTGGGCCTCGTTCGACGCTGAATGGCATTCCACTTGCCGTAATTGTGCCGTTCGAGAAAGCGGCTCCTTCGCTGAACGAACTCGTATCCATAAGCATGTTGTTGGCCAACACGGCGTCATTGAAGCAAGGGAACTCTTCGCTTAGAGGCATCGTGTACTCGATTGGGTCCCAAACATCAGCGGGCAGGTCGTTTGCTGTGAATATCCCAGGAGAGAGAGGATTTCCTGCATTCGATGGCATTGTGCACTCGAAAGGGTTCCAAGGAATTGTTGGCATACTGTTTGCTGGTACGTGGACAGGCTCTGGATCCGGGTCTTGTCGAAGCGAGGGCTGTGCATGCGAAGGTGACTGCGTACGTGCATACATGACTGTGGTTAACCTATGTACTGCGGCTCTATGACGTTGGAGGTTGTATTTTCGCGGGAATATTTTCCCGCAATCCTCGCATTTGTATGGCTTTTGCCCTTCCATTCTCGAGGACTCGAAGTGTTTGGGCGTATATGCAATCACAAGACAGTGTAGGTTAACTTCAACAACGTCCGATTCTTCGTCAATCAGATTTGATGTTCGTGGCGCTTGGTCTGATAATCAGATCATCGATATACCTGAACTACATGGGCGCGACGACTTTGTGTTTATCTACGATCTCTACCATGTCTCAGACACAACGGCTGGCACCCGCTTACCTTCTCAATTACACTACTATTCATCTTTCATACTTGCTCTTTCCAACCGTTTTGGGTATAGTTCTACAGCATACCTGAGTAGCTAATGCAGTTTCAATCAGGTCCGGGGCATCTGATCCTTGCGAACGCTCACACCAACACCCTAGAACCCCTGTTCGGCGTGTTTATGTCCGACTGGGATATGCATTGCCTGTGCAGAATGTCTCGGGTGGTCTGGAAGACCAGGAAACCACGGCAGTCTAATCACTCCCACGAGCTTCAACGCCAGTTGTCAAAGAGTAAGTACAAAGAGGATGCATGCAACGGGGCGTGCGGCTCCAGAGGATCCCTAGAATCGTTCTAGGACTATGCAGGTATCATGCAGGAACCAGGCAGAACGATCGAACCTAGAGATAGGATGTGGCTATGCAGCTCGCCAGGAGTTGCTGGCTTGGGGACCAGCAAACAAATCTCTTTTTCATGCAAGGTTACTACTTGAATATCACAGATCTTGGCCCCAATACTCTCTCAAGTCCAAATTCATGTAGCACTGGTTGAAGCGCCCACGTATTCAACCTGCAACTGTACCTTTCTACACGATTGTGTGCCAGCTAGTATAGCAGTACAAGCCACAATCCAACTGCTCATAGCCAACTTCCTTCCTAATACGACTCTGACGCGAAGATCCTCATCACGGCCTCCTCCACAGTTCAGAACCTGCTTGTGCCTGCTCCTAAGTAGACAATCTTGAGATCTACACTTCGTGCATTCACTGACCTTTTCTTCAAAGCCCAGGACTTGGCTATCCCGACTGCTACTCAAACCCTGCTCGAATCACCTTCCCAACCTTCCCAAACCCATTCGACCACAAGTCCATCATCTCGGACACTGCTGGCTCAATGCATCCAGATCGATTCCCAGAGCTTGGCGACGAAACTAGTGCCTATCCATTCTCCCGTTTCCTCTCTATCGCTCCCACACCGTACGATGAAGAAGAGGTTGAATTCGATCCCGACCAACGGAACACTGCTAGCACAATGAATTCTGTCCAACGCCAAGACCTTGACGCAAGAATCAATGCCTATCATTCCTCTCGCTTCAACTCCATCGCTTCCACAGAATCCGATAGGGAGGAACGAGAATCCGACCACAATGAATGGGAAGAGCTAGAAAGCTATGATGCCGCCTTGAACCTGAATCGCAGTTTTCTTCGAGGCGAACGTCACCGGACTATCTATCATGAAGGCCCACCCAATGATGAAACGAGAGCCATGATCTCGGGCCTACTTCGTCTTCATGACTATGGCATGTTGACCCATGGTTCGAAACCACATGATGGCGAATCGCCTGTTAGCGTTGCTACTTGGTGGATTCAGACTGGGCAGCGATCGTACGTTGACTTCTTGATTCCCAAAGGAGGTCGCATTACGAGAGGATATGTCAACTTGTTCTGCCGTCTTCTCGTGCAGCATCCCAAGATCGTCACACTCATCGACCACAATTGTGAAGGCCTCGAACCCGAGATGCCCGAGTCCTACGCACTTACCAGAGAGCGAGTTGCTTTGACACAAGGAGAGGTCTACATGGAACCTTGGAAGGATATAAAGTGGTTGAGGCTCAATCAGCACGAGATTATGCGTTAGTATGGCGTGGACGTTTTGGAGAAGTGCCTTGGCATTACGATAGTCGCAAAGTGCTAGATCGAGCAAATTGACTTACTGCAACTGATTGAGGGAACGGCGATGACAGCGGGCATCGAGCGCCTTTATGCGGAGGCGGAGTAGAGAGCCTGGCCCGTTGTATTGCATGCTTGCATGCTTTATCTGCTGTATGAAGTCTTGCATCTAGAACATCTCGGATTGTTGTTTCTAGAGGCCATATTCTGTTCAGAGATAGACCAACGATGTTATGACAATCCTATCTCAACAACCACTTCCTGGTCTTTATCAATGCTGTTGAAGTCTCACAACAATGCACCGCCGGCAGGAGTTCGCCTGGCCAGCTTCTACAACGAAGGAGAGGAAGACGCGTCAAGAACGCCGTATAGTCGGAGTGATAGCCTCTTTCGATTTCAGCAGAAGAAAGTAACGAGCGCGTCCAATTACCTAGTGAGCAGACTGTAACACTGAGAAAAGCTTGCATCCTGTGGAAGCCGTCTTGGCAATCCGAAATTATATTACATGCCCTCGACGTCTACTACAACTTCACATCCACCCACCAAGCATAGTGCCTCCCCCAACTTACCATTAAAGCCCATCCTGGAGCAGTTCCTCTGTATCAATTTTTGGTGCCGTGACCTTGTGTAAGAGTGACGCTGACAGTCTTCACCACTCTCCGAGCCTTTTGATCCCTGACAGCATTCGCTGCATTGGCGGCTTCCTGTGCCACATGTGCGCGCCTTTGTGTCCTCATCGACTGTTTCGCATCATTGAGCCTCATGACTGCATCCGTAATCTGTTCTATTTGCATCTTGAGACCGATTGATGTTCGGAGTCGTGGATTTTTGAGCTTGTCTCGAGTCACAATCACATGTCGATTTATGTCATTAAGACGAGACGTCACGTTGCCAACAGTGAGGTACGCGGCCGTACGAACGGTATTGAAGTCTTCCAGGAACTTGATTTTGGCCTCGAAGTCCTCAATTTGTGTATCAGAACGACGGAACCACCACTTGTCCTTCTCGTCACGCAATTGATCCTTGAGGTCTTTCACCTCCTTGGTCGTCAAGAAATGGATGTGCCGGAGATCTCCATCAAGGTTTTCAAAGGAAGCGGTAAGAATTTTGCCACGAGCCTCCAAAATGTTTAGCTTGTTGGCAAAGGTGTCGAATAATTCTACCCAGACGAGACGATGTGGTTCGAGAGCATCACGACTGAAGCTTCCAATCACGCCCAGCCATATGTTCCGAAGTGGGAGGACAAATGTGATCCCTATCCACGTATTCGAGACCCACGAATTGGATAGGCGCCCCAGTTCTTCAGACGCAAGCCTCGTCTCGTAATAAATTTCGTCCACCAGAACGAACAAGTCGTGCATAAAGTCTTGGAGATCGGTGCCGGCATTGCGGGCCTCGTCCAGAAAGATCTTGACTTCGTTGGCAAGTTGCAGCCTGCAAGAGAAGTCACTGTGCAGGATCAACGGGGCGAAGGAAGTCAACTCAGTATGCAGAGCCTCGAAAGCATAAGGTAGAGTTAATGCGGCCTCCCCTTCCTTCGCAACATCGGCGCAGCTTTTGGGGACATCGAACGCCTCTTTCATGTCCCACATTTCGTCCACTGAACAAAATACGAGGAGTCGCGAAAAGCCCGGCACTTCACATACAGGATTTGCGGACGAAGTGCTACAAAGGGTGCAATGGGTACTGACCTATTTGATTTGACAGACGCAACAGATGGCGAAGAGCAGAATCACGAGTATTCTCAAGGGAGTCTTAAAAACGGTGGCAAAGCTGAGTCCCATCCAGCCGACGCATCGGCAGCAATAGGTGACGTATTCCGAATATGTTTGGCACTCGCTCAAAGTACCGAAAGAGAAAGAAGCGTCGACAGGGTTCGTCCGTGAGAGGCCATTCACTACAGGTAAGGGTGCAGGCGCATTGTTTATTGTAAAGTTGATCGAATTGGGTGCCGACGTGTAAGAGGAGGTGGAGGCTGTATCTTCCACTTGCTGAGGCCTTCGTTGGTGTAGAAAGACTGACGGGGAGATTTGCGATTGAAGTAGGGCCCCTAATGTTCGAGAGACTGGAACGACAGACGACGACGATGCTACCACGGTGCCAGTTGTGTCCACATCCTCTGTGAATTGGACATCCCTGAAATCTGCATTCAGCGGAGAATGCTTGCCCCTGTCGGACCTATCAGAGGCCGCAGAGGCATCTGAAATTGAACGCTTCGCATAAGAATCTTCCTCAAGCTCCTCAACAATGTTGTCGTCCCCCTTGACCTTGGTCGTAGCTTTCACATCCGTTACCAAGTCTGTAGGTTCTCGGGCTTTGGTATAGTCCACGCTTCTCCGCTGGAGGCGGTCTGGGACCTTCACCAGCTCCCGTACGCTCTGTGCTCTAGCCCGACGAGGATTTGATCGCCTGGAATACTCATCTTCGACCGAGTCTGCAGGCTCTCGAGCTTTGGTATGGTCCACGCTTCTACGCTGGAGGCGGTCTTGAATCTTTACCAGCTCCCGTACGCTCTCCGCTCTAGTCCGACTAGATTTTGGTCGCCTAGCTGGTTCCTCTTTGTATCTGTCGAGCTCTTCATCCAATCCGTCATCCGCAAATCTGAATGTAGCCACAGTTCCATTGTTGTGCTTGCCTTCCCAAGTCAAGGGCTTGATTGATGAGTCTTTCACTTCGTAGCCTCGACTACGTCTTCCCGAACCAGACGATTTGTCGATGGAGCCATCGGCGTTGACGTCACCGGGGTACGCCCCAGAAAGGACATTAAGGTGGACCCCCTCCTGGAGAAGAAAATCGAGGACGTGGTCCTCTAGGTACACGCAAGTGGGGAAGCCGTGAACGCCGTTCTCATCGAAAGGTCTGCCGCGTTGGAATTGCGCGGGAAGAGTATCTAATCCGAATAGACGCCAAGTCTCCGGATGCTGGGGGTCACCGTGGCCATCCCCACGGGACCAGCATCGTATAGGTCGACTGTTTTTCTGCCTCTGTTGAGCTCGCTGTCTGATGTTGTCTCTCTCCTCTGTTGGACAGCTAAGAATGCTCGGGGTATCAGGGTCTTCCATCGTTGTAGATTAGTAAAGCACAGTCGCGACCGAAGTCATGGTTCGAGAGAATAGCAAAGGTGTAGACTCCCTGCTAAAAGAAGCTGAACCAACGATTATTTAAGATCTTTCGCCAATCTCGACTATCATATCCCTCCCCTCTGCGGGTACGTGCAGGAGTCTTCCCTTCAGCCATTTCAGCCACATTCCAGAACATGTCTGGTTTTGTGAAACACCATAATACGCGATAGAGCGAGCACTCAAAGCATCGTACGACAAGAACAAGCTATCGATACCCCTACATGTTCGTGCACGGGTGATCTTACAAGCACGCGAAGCAGGCCAAGTGAAGTGTGAACAATTCGGTCACACTATTATCTTTCAAAAAGTGTACGGACAACAAAGCATCTGAGTCTACAGATCATCGCTATGGTCGGGACACCATCGGTATAGGCCGCGTGCCTTTGGACTCGTAAGACACGAATGTCTGTTTCATGCTCTTTATGGACTAGGATGGCCCTATCGGCACGACTTTCTTCATGTAAAACCTTGTTGGTGTCAAGAGCCGCAGATCTGCATGCAGTTGTTACGGAATCCGGGAATAGCCTCAGAGACGTACCCTTAATTTTTAGGCTCGGGGTTGGATGTTTAATCAACGATGATGCGCCTGGACTTGCCGGGAAATCCCATACCCCACTGGTGCATCAGGAACGCAAGGCTTGCGAGCATCGGGTTCGGGCCGTTCGGAATTTGTCCATGTGTTTGATCTATGGCGGCTTCTTGCCCTATCCACCCATGTAGACCACTCAGTGTCCTCATCCCGGGAGCCGAATGCTCATGGATCGGGCCCTCTAGATGTGGATCTAGCTGATGGCGCATGTATGTGTAATTCCAAACCGGGATGCAAAATCTGTCCTAGACCTTGGGCTCCAAAGAGACCCAATGAAACATGGCGATCTTGGCCCCCAGCGTTCTTTTCGTGTCCATTCCAAATGTCCCAGTCTGTATTGACCTACGGTTCCGATGGAGTCCAAGTCCCAGTACCCGGCATCAAGCCCGATCAGGGGTTCAATCGACCTGTTGTTCGACATCTTGCTGGTGTACCAGATCAACCTGCTCTCGGTAGCACATAACATCGACCCTGGATGTGGTTATCGCTATGGTCCGATTTGTGACCGAGAGGGGGAGTCAGCTTTGCTGTGCACGTACCTCATCGCCACCAACCCCTCTCCACCTTCCAGTGGTTGCAGTCACCCCATCGATCACCGATACGTAGCCACACGTAGGAGAGAATGTATTATGCAAAAGACAGGCAACAAAATTTGGATAAGCCAGCGATTTGCGATTTGAAAGCTGTCTACTGCTGGATCTATAGCTCAGAAAACTTGTCTTGAATGCCTGCCAACGTAGCAATTTCCACGATCACGGCCAGTAGCTCGAAGTCTGGATCCCATGATGTCGTTGTAATCTCAATGTCTAGAGGCTGCACTAGCTCCGCCACACGAGGCAGAAATTCCTTTGTATTCGCTTCGTGTGTTTCGTGCGCTATCGCCGAACATGGCACCCACGGCGCTGAAGATAAGCCTTCCAGCGTTGAGTGCTCTCGCTCTAACGTTACATCTTCATCCTTGGTTAGAGGGTTACTGTGCTTGAACGAGCTGCAAAGTTCATCATCGATCTTCACAACAAGAGCTGGATGTTCGGCCAGTAGGGAGCAAAATCGTTCAAGACAACCAATTGGAATGCTTCCGTCCGTAGGAGCTAGGAAGGCGACGTATGGTCGTTGTTTAATTTCGTTCCAGGATCCGAGACCGCGGTCAAGGCGCGGCAATAATTGGTCCCAATCCTTCAAGAGGCCAGCAAGATCTTGAGTAGCCCGATCTCTATTGGTGTGATTGTCGCTACTGGTGTGATTGTTGTCACTGGTATAATCAACGACATCTGCAATGGAAGTCTGTGTTTTGTATCAGTCAACATAGAGTGTCCACATCGAAGAGATTGAACTTACGTTCCGTCCAGCAACCCTACTTTTCGCCTCCTCTAGCTTGGCTGTTACCAGTGCGATTGCGCCCATTTGCCCTCGACGAGAGGTTGGCTCGGTCACATGGTCTCCCACCTCCTCCAATTTCGAAGCACCATGAAGATACCTTTCCATATGCTCGACTCGACGGATAAAGCTCGCTAATCGGTCCGTGAAACCAAGAATGGCTCGGACCTCAGTGCGGCGTTCTGTGGTATCAACGGTGAAAAATGGCTTGTTATGTTCACTGGGCTGACTTCCGTTGGTAAGTAAGCCAAAATCGTGAAGCCGATGTAAATTTTCGAGAAGACCGAATGTTTCGGTGTTAAGCGGTCCATGATAAGGAGTACAACTATGACGACCACGAAGGAAGTCTCGGTTGAGTTGAAGTGCTGTCGGATAGTCCTCGCATGTCTCCCACAACAGCATGACTTCCGCCCCGCTCAGCTGCTGAATGTGCTCTCCCACGTCATTAGACGCCATTCCAGGAGGACCGCCGTTCTTCACGAACATGTAGTGCGGAGCGAGAAGGTGGAAGGGAAAGATTACAACTTGCGACACAGGAGAACAAAGTAGCAAACAGATGTACCTAACCGCGTTTGCGTAGCAATGTCCATCCGCCCCACTGATTCCCCAGATGTTGGAAGGCGAATTCTCCGAAAGGCATCCTTAAACCACGTTAACCTCACGGTGTAATCTGCGGTCCTTCCAATCGATCTTGTGAGATGCGCAGTAGTAGCTACGTCCTCGGAGCCCGTGTTCCTCGAGAAGCTGTGTTCAAATCCGTTCCAGCTCTTTCACAAGCTCGAGTCTTACACACCATGCATTCATTTCCTGGTGCTCTGGTTCTCATCTCAAACCTGGAATGTGGACACTAGGCTTGTATTAACTCGCCGACTTATGCATGCGTATACTGAACAGAGTATTCGAACTCAGTCCATTGAGATATTGTCAAGGAGATACCTCGAAGAAACTAGGGCAATCCGTGAAATGATTTTTGTATACTTGAAGCGCCAGAAGAAGTCAAGAACACAAAGCATAAGCTGTCTACAAAATTACAATACTGCCATTCCTACCATGATGCGATCATCTCTGCGACCAATCAATTTTGAACGCATTAAGCGTGGTTGATCCTGATCCTGTCCAAGCGGTTCATCCTGGCGCGAGCATGTGCGCACTTCTCGCAGGCAAGGTGATATTGTGCCAATACCTCCTCTTCAAGCCTCATTGCATCCAGAAATTCATCGTAGGCGATGTTGAAGTCACGGTCCATTCGGAGTCTCACGTCACTGCGTTCGAGTGATTCGTCCGGGCTCGGGTAACGCAGAGGCTAGGATGGTAATAGAGGTTAATGGGTGCAAACTAAAATATTAAAGCGGTAGAGCTTGACTGAGTATGACTTACTAGATGAGGGCTACTGGTTCCAGGGTACTCCTGAACAATTCTGGCGTTAGAGGTTGCTGTGTCCAATTCTGCAACTGGTTCGTCCTGGTCGGTTCCAACGGTCGCCGCGGGAGCTGGAGTGGCGGAGGGGTCTGTCTGATCCATTCGCGCAACCGACCATGTTGCTCGCCTCTCTCGAAGCCTGTCGGACACAATGTTTGCACCCGGTGAAGGAGCTGTCATTGGAGGGGACGTTACTGTTGGAAGGGCGTAACTATGGGGCAAATGAGCAGTCGCGGAAGCCTGTTGAAAATCTAAAGCTGTTTGCGAGAGGCCTGGCGATGAGGCTGTCTGTGGAATGACCCCTGTTTGTGAGGGAGCGGCCGCCTGAGAAGGATAGGTCGGCTGGGGTAGGAAGCGTGGCTGCGAGATAGTCGGGGCCTGAGGCCGCTCACGCGTTATGTTGGTGATGGACGTTTGGTGTGGGGGAGTGAATAGAGGAGCCGGAATAAGCTGTTGCGGCCTTGTCGATTGTGCCGACGAGGCATTTAGCAGCGGGTTAGGAGCAGTCTGGCGTAGGCCCGTCGTTCGTACTTGAGGGAATATTGGTGAGACTGCTGCTGGAGCGAGGATACGTTGATTGAGGTTAACCCGCAAGGGCGTCGCCGCCTGTAAGGGAGTTCCCATTCGACGAAGGCTCGGATAAGGGACTGTTCCCGGAGTAATGATGGCAGCGGGCAAGGAAGTAGCCCTTTGCGTAGAAGTTGGCGGTCGATCAAGGACGGCACCCTGGGGAAACGCGTCCTGTTGGAGTGCAGCGGGCGTACTGCTAGACGTTTCGGGCTGCGAGGCTTCTGATAAGTTCGTAGATCTAGATGAACAGAGCAAGTGTTTAGCAGCCACGCCTCTGGGAAACAGTGTCCAATGGCGTACCTGTTGAGGCCCCTCTCGACCAGAATTACCTGAGCAATCAAGTCGGCCTTGAGGCCAGCGGGTCGCACGCCGAAGCTGAGAAGAATTTCTTGAAGATCGGGACGCCGAAGGTTTCCAAGCTCTACGGCTCTCGGCTCCAGAATACTGAGTGGAACGTCGAGAGGAGTGATCGCATTAAGGTCCGCAATCAGCAAGCGGGCTACCAAAGCTGGCTTCAAACCAGAGGGATCTAGCATGCGAGAGATAAGTTCAGCCTCGAGCTCTCCTACTCGCATTTTGATATAATCCTTCATCTTGACTTGTTCCATGACTGGAAGGTAAAGCGACTAGCCCCGGAGGACGTGCTGCACTAAAGGATGGTTCGAGCGCTTTCGATAGCTTAAGGTAGTAGCAGGCTTGTCAGCGTCAATGTTGAGAATGATAATGAAGGGGGCTGACCGCGTTCTTTGGACATTTGACGTCGCCATACAGACGCTATATATTCACAGCACTACATAGTGCCAGACCCAAAACCTTATCATGATGCCCCAGGAGCGCCTGAGCTTCATGCAAGAGCGAGACGAATGAACCCGGCGAAGCGGATCTGTCACATCAATGGGTGTCTGCGAGAGCAGATTTATCGCCCTCCCAGTTGATGATGGAGACATACTCAGAGCATGTACATTTCCTTGATGTCGATATGAGCAGGGAGAAGAATGCTGCGCCTGATTTCTTGCCATATTAGAATACGATGAAGATAACATGCAAGATGGGTGTTAGGCATCTCCATGAGGTTAGACTCAGAGCGAAGTTTCCGCTCCATTCAGTGCAGGAAAGTGGGAGAGTCTTTTGTGCTCTTAGTTGCAGAATCCAGCTCTGACACTGCGAGGCCATGACTATGAGTACAAAGACTTCTAGTGCGGCCGCGGCCCGAACCTAAAATACCTCTCTGCGAAAGATGGGTCAAAACCGGAAAAAAGTTTAGCTTCAACAAGTTTCGATCTTGTGTCCTCCGGGTGACGTACATTCAAGTGTTGAAATATGAGCCCGGCGCGCTTAGGGTTAGGGTTAGCCCTTGACACAGAGTCTTGGGAATGGGAATTACCTTCCGCTGCGCCATGAAGCTGATTTATGAAAAGGAAGTCACAATATTACATTTTATTGGTAATTTCTCATTGTAGCCAGATCAGGTTAGCGTACTGATCGGGAGGACACACGATCGAAACGTGTTGGTGTTAGCATTCTGCAGATTTTTCTGACAGTTTGGAGCATTCTGGAAACTTCATCTGGTCTTGTAAGAATTGGGAAAGAACTGCAACAGGCTTAAAAATCTGCAAAGCCGGTGCAGCGGCATCTGTTTCGGCCAAAGTTTTTAAGCTTTTACTAAAGTAGATAGGCTCGTGTGATTGTTTTCTCCAACCTGCACCTATGCCTTGAGATTACAGTCTCTATTATCACCTTCCATCTAATTTACCTGGGTTCGGAGATCTTAGAAAACATCTCGGTTGATGACGAATTTCCGATAGTAATTACGTCCTACGTCAATCGTATCCTTGGCGGCTATTACGCGCCATTACTGTAAAGTAGCTCTGCCTGCGAGCTTTTCACCTTGGATCTGTACGAAAGGGTGGAAGAGTAATCTCATTAGGGAAGAGCCAAAAGGACTGTAATTAATAGACCTGTGGGTTGGGGCGGTCTTCAGGGTGCAGGGTTAGATCCCATCGGTTGGGGAGATTCGAAGCTGGCAAGCAATGCCTGACTACTCCATGGTCTGAGTACTTTTCTTTTATCAATCCGTGCCCCGCTCCAGGCATCTATTTCTACATTATCACACCCACAAGTCATCCTTACCACTTCATGATTCATAAATCAGAGTACAGTCACAGTAGGTTGTCTCACAATGATGATCTTCTCATCTAGCCCTCAGCTAACGGAGCGAATTTCCAGCAATAGACAGTTCTCGACACAGCGGCGCGCGGCTAGCAAAGACGCCTAATCTGCGATGCCACATTCATTCCGGACCACGAAGGGTCGCAATTGCTATTCCGCGCAGCACCCAAGAAAAATCTCTCTGGCTGTCTGTCAGATTCTGCCGCCTCATTCGCAGGCCTATGTCTGTTATCAAAGACCATTGCGCGGATTCCCTTGCCCGGTTGGTAGGCTATGTCCACACACGCAGCTAGGAAGCGGGTACATACTATCGCCCTATTATGTGCACGAACACTTCACTGACTTCTGGCAGCTTCTTTACGAACCCAAAAACCATACCTAGCCGGCACACCCTTTACATAGACGGCTGTCAAATCGTGCCCTCATCTACAATCGCTTGGCGAAAACAAAAGGGAAAGCCGTGATTGGCTGAAGGAATATCGCTACAGGCTAGCAGAAGGGTTACACTGAAGCGTTGGATGGCAGAACACCCTTTGTCTGTTGAGCAACTTCGATTTTGGCTCGCTACGTGCCTCTATTTGCACGTAACCGTTGCATACTCTACAAGGACTGGCACGTCGACAAAGCTGTATACTTCTGCGGCGACGGCGAAAGGTTTCCTTCAATGGACAACGGAATACCTGAGCAGAAAATACCATATCCGTTGTGAACGTCTACCTATTGTCCACCGTATGCTTGAGTTGAATGATGTACATGGATAAGAATGTTGACACTTGACAGACTACTGATTGCTGAACCTTCCAAACACGATTATTTCATCTGATCTCTCGAAAACCCTCTCTCAAACCATGATAAAGCATTGTCGTGGGGATTGAGAACCCTGTCTCAATGCTGAGCCATGTTCTGTTGAAGACATTATCCCATCATCATACCCAAGGTGTTCTCCCGCCTTGGAATGGTGTCTGGGAGGTGTTGCGAGGTCTGTCGCCGGAATCTGTCAGATGCTGCTTGTACGGCCTGAGAAACCGTACTTGCATAATCTGACAGCATTGCCGTGTATCAGAACGTACTGTGAATTCCTGAGAGACTTCTCACCTCTCCGGATGAAGCGGACGGTTGAAGACGGTCATTGGGGAGTTGGAGTGCGGGCAAAGTCAGATTACATGCTACTCGCATTGGGAAAAGGGTGGGTGAGGAGGGGCAATCTCGGGGTCTCAGGGTCCTAGAAGCAATAGATATACATGTGGTGTCTGAGCATCAGGGTAATCTGCGAATGCAGAATGTAAGAAGACCTCTCTCGGGCATAATCGCAATATCCACAATCTCTAAAAACCTACAAGCCAGATTATGCCCGAGAGAGGGGGTGGTGGATGTGTACGGTCGGCGTGCCAAGGCCTGTAGGGCTGAGCTTGAGGCAGCCTATGATCATGCTTTGGTATATGAACTTCACTTCACACGTTGATGTGCTAGGAATTGATCCTATTTTTTGATCAATAGCTACCAGGTAGTAATCGTAGCGATCGCCCGTCGAGCATCATCACCTTGGTCGAACAGGCTTCCATTCTGATGTACCAAATCTTTGCAGCCTGAGCTATTCTCCCTGGAAACACCACCGCTCTGTACTTCAAGATCTGGAGAGCCTGGCAAAGAAGCGCTTGACTACGCTGTTCCGAGCTCAAGGGGGCTTTTCTGGCGCCACCACGTGTCACCTGTCCCAAGCTCAGCGAGAATTGCGTGTACCTTAAGCGCCTTCGACATCGGCTTCTATTTCGAAGCCTGAATCATTTTCTTTGGGTGAGTCTTGTGGGCGCTTTTTAGAGCTGGAGGAACCGTGTCTGGGCGAGAATCCAGTCTGCGGTCCAGAGCTTAATGGATCCTGCTTCGACGTTCCGTCGGGCTGCTTCCTGGTGTTTGATGAGCCGTGTCTGGGCGAAAGAGAATCCTGTTGTGATAAGTCACCAGTCCGCGTGCCGGATCTCAAAGACATGTGTCCGGCTGAGTGTCTGGTCTGCCGTCCGTAGCTGGGAGTGCCTTGTCTGGATGATCCACCTGGCTGCTTCCTGGAGCTTGATGAGGTAGGCGCAAGTTCATCTTGTATTCCCGCAATGGACGAATGCTGTCCGGGTGCATCCCTATCAGCGTCTTCTCCCTCACCCAAGAAGAGACTCTCTTCAGGCATTGGCTCTCGCTTCACACTGTGGCTGGACACCCCTCGCCTATGCCCTACGATGCTCTCGTTTGGTACGGAGATTGTGAATCCTTGTCTGTGTCCATTTCTATCAGGTTCTTTCTTGACGCTCGAAGAAGACTTCTCTTTCTTTATCGTCTCTCGCTTCACTTTGGGCTTAGATGTCCCTTGCCTCTGCCCTACGATGCTCTCATTTCGTCCGGAGATTGAATAATTCTGTGCGACTGCATCTACCTCGGGCTCTTCTTTGACGCTCGGGGAAGCATTCTCTTCCTTCATCTTTTCTCGCTTCACTCTGGCCTTGACTACTCTTTTCTTGTGCTCCAAGATAAGCTCTTACACAGAGACGTGAGTAATGATCTCCACTCAAAGGCAGGGCTTCTTACCCTGCAATTTGGTTTCGATCAGCTGTAGCGCTTCTTGTTGAGAGGATGAGAATTCATGACCCCCATATCCCCCAGTGAACAGATATGAGACAAATGACATAAACCTATGTCGGAGCATATCTTGTTCGGTAGTAAGAACATTCTTCTCAGTCTTAGTCGGTAGACGGGTGATTGCGGCGAGTACAAAGTCCACGCATGCGAAGTCTCCCTCCTCCCCCTTGCGGCGAAGCTTTCTAGAAAGAGAGGAAGACCGTAAGCTGGGGATTGACTGTGGATTGTGAATGTTGTGGGAGGTCATACTGCTCTGACCATGACTCTTGAAACTCTGGTACGACCATCTCAGCCAGATGCCACACTTTTTCATGATTGACATAAATGCAGAATCTCCGCATGAGTTCTTCCCCCTCCGAACCCCTGAAAGCATTTTTTCGCACGAAGTCCATGAATTTGATGACTGTCTTTTGATAGCCACTCAGATGTATGGCGTTGTTGATGTTGAGCCCAGTCAAGGCGAATTTTTTCCGAAAGTCATCTGCTTGGTCCATTGCGAATCCTGACGCAATGAGTGGCTGAAGTATATGAAGTCCTTGTGGTGGGTAGACGACAACAGTCTTATGTTATTGAGAATTCCGACGGCCACTAATTCCACTCCAGTGACCAAGTCGCACGTGATATTGGCCAACACAAAATGTCAGCAGAGTATGTCCACACAGATCTCAGACGGGTCCGAGCAGCATTGGAGAAGGGGCACCTTTAGACGTTGCGCTTATTGAAGTCTATGCGTGAAGATGGTTTCGAACCCCAACCCACGGAGCTAGATTATCGATTGTCAGACTAGTCTTAGTCACTTGCATCCTCCGATACTCAATTTGTCCAACAACCATGGGGCCGGATGATAACATGAGCTCTAGCCAGTGTTGTCACCTGGAGATAAAGGGTGCCCAACGAGAATCTTGGTACCCCGTAAACGCAAACACGCGATTCTTGCATTGCCAAATGCCTCGGATTCAATGGCCCGCTGCGTACCAGATGCGCCACCCTAGTCTCTCGAATATAGCTCACTGCATACGATGTGCGGGTCCCTGCTAGCAGAGCGATATCTGCTCAAGGCATCATCCTGTCGAGATCATAATCCGTTATCGCTCGCAGAACTCCATGCAGGGTTGCTTCCAAGGAGCATAGCACAACGCACATCAACCGTCATCGACCGATGACCTGCAGACAGATCATCTGGCTTGAGCGAACAAACTGATTGCAGTGCAGCCCATGGAGTCTTACCGCTCAGCAATGTACCTGGAAAACAATCGAAGAGGACTACTGTCAGTCAGCTCCAACACTGGCCCATTCCAGGAAATTATGGTCAACATGGCAGAAGACGAGACACCTCGACCAACAGAGGAGATGGAGATCGGAAAATTTCCGTCTACAGAGGGATTTTGTCAGGGAATAGGTCGAAATGGTGAGCTATACCTACGGCAAAACATCTTTCGGCCGGCGCGGAAGGGGCGTGGTTACATGCCTCAGCGTGCCCTTGTTGCTTTGGCCTTAACCGAGATCTGTTGTAGCATGAGGATAGGAAAGGTGACACCCACTTTCTGTTCCTGTGTCAGCTATGTTTTGCTTACAAACAGTGTGTCATCTCAGGTGCTTTACTTTCCCATGCAAGAAGAGCTGTCCTGGAAGACCACCAAGATGACTAGGGACAAAGAGTCTGTTAAGGCATCATCAGTACGTGCGTTCTATCGCCTACCGCAGCTCATCTACGTGCCCAAGCGGCGGACGGAAGAAGATCAAGAGATATGGACGGCTATGGCGCACACTGGTGAGTACAACTCCATTTCGACGAGACAGTTCCTACCGACAAGCTACCGACAGATAATGAAAAACAAGCTATGAATTCACTCGCTGACAAGGAACCAGATAGGTGCGCTCTCTTGAACGCTCGCAGTGGTTCCGTAGCTGGCAAACAATTGGTCATGCCGATTGATCTTACCTACGACGAGATAGCAAGGGTGAGTCCCAAGATACCCTACCGCGCTTGCAAGACTAAGGCTTTGCAGCATACAATCCACTTACGCGGCTTCGTTTGATGAAGACTCCGGTTGCAAAGCCGTCTTAGTGATTGTGCCAAAGGTGTATCTGGGATGGTACAACGAAATTCGAGCGAACTACATCGCCTTCAACGTTGGTGGAAAGGGGGTAGACGTTGATGCGAAGGGAGCATGGATTGCGACAAGGGAAAGCTTTCTCCGGGACTATCAAATTTCTAGTGTGGAGGATATTATCTCGAAGCTTGATGCCATGTACTTTGCAGAAAAGCCTGGGTCCCTGTTGAAGCTACAGAGTGTTCTTGAAGGCTTGACCGAACTCGAAAGGAACGAAATGAGGATGGAAAAGGCACGAAATGACATTAAGATCAAGCGGGAAGATTAGTCAAGATCGAGAGAGTCGGAGTCGGAGTCAGAGCCGGAGTCAGAGCCGAAAGAGTCGTCAAGAGACGAATCAGATAGGCTATCGTCCCCAGACCCTTCCTCATCTGCGTCAATGTCCCTAGCAAAGCTTGCAACATGAACCCCGTGCCCTTGAAGCTCACCTAATAGGCAGCAGTAAGTGGATACGTTCACAGGCGTCTTCCGATGTCCAAGGATGACCTGCTTCTCGGCGGAGAACAAGCTGGTTATCACAGTCATTATATCGTCTTCGTCCACGCTGTACTGATCCATTAGGCCTTCGCGGAACTTCACTGCTGCGAACTCCTTCGTGGTGCCTACCAGTCGCTCCGAAGGGAATATAAATCGACCATGCGCCATCCGTATGCAACGATGTGGATATAGATCGCAGACGATCAATGATGGGTCGCGAGTCTTCAGTAGACATGCAGACATCCAGTCGCTGCCTTTTGTTCCTACTGGATGCAGGTCGTCGAAGTGTTGCAGCCTCATGAATGACAAACGAACAACGGGAGTGTTCTTATCGAGGTCCCATGCTCGAAAGGGTAGCTCGCCGTATAGGTCGTAGCGCTCCTTTTTTGCCTCGGACCAGAAGTATTTGACTGCAGCGAATCTGCCCATGGTATTTCGCTTTCCCAGATCTATAATCATTCCTTGGCCGCTGGACACACCGTCAGCTCCAAGGTAACAAGCAGAATGGCTCCTTCAACAAGGAAAGTTGTCAGGACCTACCTCTTACGGCAGACTTCTATCAGAGCCTCTGCCGCCCACAATTCATAGGTCGTCGGTACCAATTGCCTGTGGTCCTGTGATCCGAAACCCCTCTTGTAATTGGCTGTAGACCAACAGTGCCGCAACCCTTTCAAATTCTCAACGACTGTAGGACGATAGGCAGCCTCAGTGTAAGACTCTAATGGTGTAGGGACGATCTCGATCGGCTTCGTAGCTCTCATCGAGCCGGTACTCCGTAGAGTGGAATTAATGTTCTTCTCCACATCTGCGTTCAGATGCTCTTCCGAGCTCATGTCAACGACATACTCTCGGAGGGTTTCCAAATCCTCCGTTGGCCAATAGTGCCACTGTTCCGGAATCTCGGACCACCAACTGGCTGGAATCTTATCGCGCGGGATGAAGAGTGAAGTATTCGTGCGTCTAATAGAAGTCCAAATATAGTCCCAGGATGCCTTCCAGTCGAACAATTTTTGGTCTCTAAACCCTACACCGTACACCGCATGGCGCATGTAGGCGCGAGTGAACGAATCGAGCTCTATTTCACAGTGATCCTTCTTCGCCTCTACGAAGGTCTCCGTACCGGTGGCGTTATGTATAATCTTGAGATCCGAAGAGATCGGAACGATGTCCGCGAACTCGACTTCGAATTCTTAGACCAATGTTCGAACGCTCTGTACATATGGGTGACCATGGCTAGAGCCTGTTCCCAAGGTCCAAAATTGGGTGCAAGAATGGATGCGTCAAATGCTACAGGTCGGGACACTTCGAACTCGGCTCCGGTGTGGTCGTTGATCCTGTGGGATATGTTATTATCTTAATTCCAATCGCCTAGCTCACGATTCGCTTACCAAGTATCGATGGTTCCGTTTGCGTACTCGCGCATATTGGCAAGAGCGTCTGCGATTTTTGAGATATGCATCACGAATGGTGACCACTCGGGTGGGAAGGCCGGTAATGGGTGTGTGGTCCAAGAGGGTCGATAGCTATCACTCCCGCGTAGGAGAGTCTTGGATCGTATGCGATGATAGTGCATGGGGAGAAGAGTAACGGAGTCAGGTGCTTTGGGGCTGGATATGAGTAGCACTTGACATCTCTTGACTTGTTCTTGGGTAATATGAAAGACCCAGAAGACCGAGCCCTTGTGGTCGGCAATGGGCCCTGGGTTCTTGACATCCATGGGTATTATCGACTCACGTTCCCAGTCCTCTGTGTCTTGTAGCATATAAAGTCTATCAGTTAGAGTGCCACCAAGTAGCTTGCTCCCTAAATAGAGACCACAGTCATGCTGTCCGCCCTCGAACGCTCGAAGAAAATCCGGGTTTTTGGCGGCATACTCGCACACACGAGATTCAGCAAGAGATGCTACCTGGGCGACAAGGGCGACATTGAAAGATCGGGCCAGACTGCCACCCTTGCGCCGTGTTTTTTCCGAAGTCATAGTTCGTGGCTGTTCAATTGCGGTACTAGCTCTTGGGTATCGAAGAATGCGGGCCGTAAGACTTCAATTGCCAGGCTCCCGAAATCCGAAGTTCTGAAAAAAGAGCTGCTCCCACTGCCAAGCACATAACATCAGTGGGCAGCTGCATATAGACCAAATGAGTCCAGCCGACCTTTCTGGGGCGGGGTCTTTCCCAAAATGCTTTAATGTATACAAGCGACCGTCTCCCAAAGCAGCAGCAAGCAGTAGTAGCAAGTGTTAGAAAGAATGTCACATTACTACCTTGTAACCCAAAGTTGACCAATCTTGGGAATCCCCTTTCACGATAGCAGGGTGCCTGGTTGGTTTCGAGCATCCTTTCAATAGATCGTAGTGCTCGAGTAGCGGGTATTCAACATACATTGTCCTAATTGCATCAGACCGACAGCAAGTCATCCTCCGCGAAGTTGAGCATAATATGAAAGCGGCTTAAGAAATGGGCGCTTTATTGATGAACATACCGCTAGCAGTAGTGATGAAGTAGCATGCATAAAGAAATTAAGACACACACAGATGCAAGCATCGGAGACCTCAGAGCACCCTTCTGTCCCTGCTAAGCTGGGCAGTCATCCTACTTTTTCAAAAATTCTGAGAGCTTGTGCAACTCTTCGTCCCCCACATCCAACATCTTCTGTAAATCCTTCCGACGTTTGTTCCCCGCCTTGATCATCTCTTGCTCTAGATCAAGACGCCTATGCTCCAAAGTCTCCTGAGAACGAATTGCTTCGAGTTCGACCGTTGCTCGAGTTTTCATTTCGTATCGTGCCGTCTTTTGTTCAGCATCCGTACCCTTCGCCCGCTTTCCCTGCTTCTGGCGACCAGTAGGACCGTTGACGCTATGCAGTGTATTACGACGACCACGAGGCTTGGATGCGCCGGATTTCGCAATTAATGGAGCATCATCCTCGTCAAGGGTAAGGTCGATAACGGTTGCTTTTTCGAACAATTTCAGGAGAGACCTAGTGAATGACACTGCTTTTGTAAGGTCTATCGGGGTTTTCTGTAATATCAATTGGAGATTGGCGAGGGTCTCTCGCGATTCCTGGATTGATTCCGGACATGCGCGTCAGTCATATCTCGAGATTTCCAGATAATCGTCGTCGTGGACATCAGTCCCTTCATCGAGCAGGTCGATAGACCCCGTGATCTTCTGAGGCTCCTGAATTGGTTGATCACAGAAGCGTCGATCGTGGTCAAGCTGGCGGCAATTCCCGCACCTCCGTTCTCCAGAGGCCCTCCCGGACAGTTCCACCCAGACATCCTCCTCTTCGTCCTGCTCGCTGTTGACGTCGTCGTTCAAGAAATCCGGATCATTGTTGTCGTGGACAGTTTCTTCATCGGATATATCGATAATTTCCATGATAGCATGCTGTTTGTGAGAAATCTCGAACGATCTTTCCATAATTGCCTTTCCTTCGATCTTCTCGCGATTCGTGTCCACTCCCGGGAGGTTTATGGGATTGTTGTCGTCAACAAAAACTTCTTCCGACTGATCGTAATACGCCATCGAGGCCGGTTGACCAGCAGCAGGCCATTCGAGACCCTCGGGCAAGGTTGCGGCCGTTTGGCTGTCATTGTTTTCTGCAACCCCTTCTTCGAAACCGCGCTGATTAACGCTTGGCTCAAACTTTGTACCATCTATCATCTTCATTCTGATATTCCGCCCTTGTAAGGGTAGGCCATTCGGAGCACTGGTCTCATCATCAGATCGTCGCTTACGACCGTGTGATCTGGCATCAGTGCTTGTCTGGGGTTGAGCAGGCTCTAATGAGATCTTTTCAACCTTTTTCGTGTCAGGGACCAGGGCAGACGTAACAATGGGCTGATCATGGGCCGCCCGTGACCCGCCTGGACTAACATTTGCTTGAAAGCCGCTAAACCCGCCCAAACCATTATCGAGCTCTGCCTTGACAATTCTGGTTGCTGCTCCGATCTCGAGAGCGCTCGAGGATAGAAGGCGACGACGCTTTCCAGGCAAGGTGTGGCTCGACGAATTCTCATCGGAATCCGAAATTCTCGAGAACCAACGACAACGCGATTTTCTAACTGGTTCAATATCCGATGCGCTCTCATCGGAGTCCATCTTAATCAATTTCGCCGTTTTGAGCCTCGATGATCTCCGGGCACCTCGATCGCTTATCGGATGTGGTTCATGCACAGTAGAAGGTTCGCCAACATTCTCCGGCGTTGAGGTGGGACCTGCAATGGAATTCTGCGGCTAACAGTCTATTAGAATTGTGGCTTGCAGGCATATGTATATCAACTTACCTTGATAGTCTCCCCCGTTGGAAGCACGTAAACACACTCTTCTGGCCGTCCCTTGATAACACAGAAACCACAAGGGCCCGGGTTCTGATGGTCACACTTCCCCTTGCGGGAAGTCCGACATGATTCACATTTGAGAAGGTTACCACCTGGGAGCATTAAATGATTTGAGTTTGGTCCAAGTTTGTCTTGGAATTCAAGATATTTCTCGACTTTCGCATTCTTTTGTTGCTGGAGAATTATCCCTCTCCCAGCAGCGATGTCGTTTTCCATTCTGCTTGACGTGATTAGCTTTGGATTGCCCTGTGAAAAAAGATTGCGTAGCTCAAGCTTACAGGGTGCCTTGACTGGTAGGATTATCTGACTTCACAAAGCCAAGCCGCTTTCTATTGATTTTCGGTGCTTTATACTCTAGAGTTAGACCTAGAGTGTCCTTCGTCGGTCCTTCGACCCAGCTGGCAGCATCCATTCAGGTTGTCGAATTGTAAAAGGTTGTGAGAGTTGAATGTGTGATCGGAATCTCACCACGTGAACTGTCGGACAAGCAAGATTTCCGAGAAGGAGCAAAGGCAATAACAGGATTAAGTAGTGCCCCAACTCGCATTGTTTGATGAACACAACATCTTGAAGTGATGAAACTAGCAACAATGTAAGATGTTGTAGAACAAAGTGACATTGACAGAACTTGGCACGAGAATAAGACCAGTGTTCTTGAAACGCTTCGGTATTCCGAGAATGTGTTGCAGAACTATGCTACATAGATAGAGAGTGACACGACACAAAGCTCTAAAGGGACAATGGGAGAAAGGTGACACGAGACCAAGACCAGTGTTCTTGAATAGTTTCAACATGCGGGAATGCTCGAAACACACTTGTTTTAGCTCCCCATGCTGGTCGAACATTTTACAAATTCATTCTTGAGAAAAAGCATGTTTGATTGCTTGCATTTCTTTGGGTCTAGGAACTCATGCAGTCAAGCTCTTACGCGGAACGACAATGAATAAGACCTGGGCTTCTCAGGTATAAGACTTGAACGCATACCTTGATATGTTCCTCTCCGGTTCAACCTGGCTTTTGCAGCCCTACTTGAAGGTGGCCGATAACCCTCCGTCGATATGAATCGGGATACTGTGATGGGGCTCGATCAGACCCGACGCCTAGCGAAGATCCCACTTCAGTACGTCTCTCCACCCAAAGCCTTCCTGCTGCATTTGCTCTAACCTGACCATTGTATGGTCGGTTCGTTTGCCCCTCCAACCGTGTTTGATCCAATGGGCGCGCCAGAGGGAGCCGATCCGCAGAACTTCGCTCAATCGTACAATATCGTCTATCTCTTGATGCTTATGAACAATGTGCGCACAAAGACCGTTGATACCGGCGAAGGACTTGATGTTACTGCTTACACAAAACTTGCAGATCAAAGGAGGTCTTCTTACGAGCTCATCTGCTTCACTTGGACCGACAAGGTCCTCGGCGTTCACTGTTATCGCGGAGAAACTGCTTGGGATTTGAGTTTCGAAGGTAGGATAAATAAACCTTCTAGGTCTGGGCCATGGATCGACCGATGATTGACCTTTGGCTCGACGCAGTACGGAGAACTGTACGCCGTAAGTTTCCAGCGAGAGCAAAGCCGCATGCTATCGAAGGGTTAGCAAAGCACCACGCAAACGTATGAAGGCACCAACCTGCATCATACACCGGGGATCATGCATTTCACAACGCTCCGATATAAACCTTCTTTCTTGCCGTAAGAAGAGAGCTCTTCGCAAACAATCTTTGCGATTCTGATTGATGTCGGCTGACTCATACACAACGTGCACAATACAGTGCTCGTGATAACATAGATGAGAAGCGTCCATTGGTTTGCGATCACCATCTCCAAGAAAATTATCAAGCTCATAGCCATATCGCGGCCATTTCAGAAACTATACCATGGCTCGTACCAGCGTTGTCCCGTGGTCCGAGTGAGAATACCACGCACGAGTTGCGCCTGAAGATGGGCGGTTGTTAGGACTAAAAAGAGTCATAAGATCAAGAGGAGCGGCGAATCTCCAATCCTCTAGAAAAAGCACGCAGGTACCTTGATGTCTAGGCTTTACCCCCCATCGACCCAGCAGCTTTCTGTACATGTTGTCGAATTCTAGTTTGGCATTGACGTGAAGCCACTGCAAGCCCCTCTGCTGACGTGGATAGCGTTTCGACAACCGAACCTCGTATCTCTGTAAATCGCGGGCAGGAGAGTCGCAGCCGGAAAGATCGTCTTCTGTCAATGATCGCCTACGCTCTTCCCTGGTTGGCACTAGATTATGAGCTTTCGACGAATTTTGCGAAGACCCATATGGATCTTGGAACCTTTCGAAGGATAGCCTTGTACCGCCCGAGATTCGACGACGCCTCAGAACGGATGTATCCCTGCCGTTGCCGATGGATTGTGCAAAGTAGTCGGATGCTCTTGGACGTTGGATGGTGGCTGCTTGGAAATCTGGTGATGTAGGTGTCGAGAGTGTCGAGACCGATCTGATCGACGAAGAAGACGCTTGATGCCTTTTCGAGATCTGAAGATGTTAGCCACCAAGGAAGCTCCCAATTGAGTGGACGACTTTGCATACCCGACTGGTCGATGTCGTCGCCCTATGGCGTACTCTCTGCGCCTTGCTGCCCGGTTTGCAGTATACAAAAGTAGTTCCCTTGGTACCATGGAGCTTCAAGACATGCCGTTCCAGGCTCCAGGGCCGGGTGAAAGTCTTCCCACAGGTTTCTCCATTTGGGAGCAGCCAATTGCATCTGTTGGTCTGCATAGTCGCGGAAGCCAGGATCTAGGGCATTACGATGCATGCCAGGGGAAAGAACACTTCTATATTCCATTTTAGGGCTATGGGTGGCCTGGAGCATCATTGACAACACTGGAACCCAGCAGTACTGAAATCTCGGATACCTACATCCCGCCTGCTAAGAGATAGGTAACCACTACAGAAACACCACCTAACACTGCTGGCACATCACCCCCTAGACTGCTGGCACACCACCCTCCCCACTAAGCCTAATCGGGTAATTTTCAGGGTCCAGCGATCTCGTAAACAAACAACATCAACAAGATCAAAAAGAGATCTTGAGAGATACATAGTTTTGCGCCTGTTTATTAAAAAATTTAATATATTTTCTCGTCGATCTCCTAGTGCAAATTTGGTGCAAATTCAAATCTAAAACATATCTTTGGCATGATTAGAATTAATCTCTATTTGCATCTCTAATTTACATTTGAAAATTGCCCATATAGAAGATCGAAACATTTGCATTTTGATTTTTGATAACGTCTTCTCGAGCATCTTCTTGTTTATTTTGTTTGTTTTGTTGTCGATCTTCTTGTTGACGTTGCGACTAACTATTAGGCATCTAGCTAGAGAGAAGACTTGAAATTAGCTCAAAGTCGAAGAGCTCGCGTTAAGTAGAGCTTTCAAACGCTTATCGACGTCATCGCTATAAGATTGTTGATTGCAATAATGTCGCTTTTGCTTACAATCGATTGTGTAACTTTCGCAAACGATTTTTTGTCTTAACAATAACAAGCTCTTAAATCTATAGAATTTGTCGCAATAAAGAAAATATATTTGACAATAAAGTGTCTTGCATCTCGATAATTTTGTCGTCTTAATAATTGCTTATTGTATAATTTTTTTGCTTCTTTGTTTGCGTTGTTGTTGTTCGAAACAACTTTGTATAAAGTTAATAACAATATATATTCTTCAACTTTAATATCTTATTGCTAGCTTTATCGTATAATCGCTTTTGTATTCTATGCGCATATAACAAATTTATAGTTCTTGTAAAGATGCTTGTACAAAGCTCGATAACAATAGATTGTTCGCAAATACAATTGTAATAATTGCGAATCTTTCGAAGAGTAAAAGAAATAACAAAGTTGTACAAATTACGAAAGATAAATATGCGACGAAGATCTTAAGACATGCGAGTTTTGCTTTTCTTAAGATTGTTGTTGTAATTAATATATTGATTGTTGTAATAATTATAAGATAATAGAAAGATAATTTCTAAGAAGACTATCTACAATAACTATATGCATTACTAGCGCTATAACGCGTAAGAAAGAAACGTCTACGAAAGACTTTTTCCTTCTAGGCTAGAAATATTATAAGGAAAATATTATAACATTCTATTGACATAGAAAAGAAAAAACGTTAATTCAATATCTTAATGTCTTATTATATTTTATCTATTGCGACAAAAGTTTTTTGAATCGAAGCAAACAAATGTTTAAGAAAAGTAAAAGAAGCGTTTTTAATTGCGTTGCGAAAGACTTATGCAAAGTCGTCTTCAACAAAGAAACAACAACGACGAATTTCTTATTAATAGATATAACAAAGAATAAAATTATAAAGACGAGAGTCTCTCGCGATATAGAAATTCGCAATAATTAAGAAATTGCGAAAGACTTTCGCAAGATTATCTATCTAAATAGAAAGTCTTTTGCTAACGAAGAAATAACAACAACGAATTTCTTGTTTGTAAAGACAAACGTTTGTTGTAACATAGAAATTTGTCTCGATAATAAAATAAAGTCTTATACAACTTGTTCGTAATCGTAAATCAAGTCTATAACATTCTTTATTTTAAGAATATTTATTTATTTATTTTACTTCAAATTGTATTCTTTTTATTGAACAAGATATTTTGTATCGCGATATACAATAGAGCATTTGTCGATAATACGATCAAGCTTGTATAACTTGATCTTGTTAATATCTTTGCAAACGAAAATCAAGACAAGAAATGTAAAACAAAAACAATCGAAAAAATTATTTTCTATAAGCGTCGATTCTAATTGCGCTATAGATAGTACTAAATATATGCGTCAATAACTAAGAAGATCTAGACAATAGACAAGACAATCTACTTTCTTTAGAATTTTAAAAGATTTAATATATTGTTAATTTAATTTCTTTTTAAGAATGTTAATAGAAGAAATATTATATTCTTGATATAGTCGAATTAAGATCTAATTGTCGATCTTTATAGTTAATAATTAATGTTTGTTGTCGTAATTAAATAATCGCAAAAATATTAAATAAGCTCGCGAATATAATACGACGTAAAAACTTTCTTGTAACAACGCGCGAATCTCGAATAAGTATTGTTATATATTGTGTCAAAAATATTTTGGATAACAAGTTAAAATATGCAAAAATAACGCGATTCGTAAACATAACTTTCAATAATATAGTTATTCGAACAAAAAATAAGATTATTTTCTTAATAAAAAGAAAGTTAGACGCTATTTTTGATGCTAATGTTAAAAATGTTTGATATTTTTCTCTAGTTTAGATCAATTTTATAGTTGTTAAAAAGTCAACTACAAAAGAATTTGTTTATTTCGACAAAAACAATAGTAAATAGAGTGTTAAGCTTGTTTTTGTTAATTAATTTCTTGACAATATTATTTGTGCTTGCGAGTCTAGATAAGATGTTTAAAGCAACGTATTGTTTTCTAAGCTTGTAACGCAATTTTAAGTTAAAGCGTTAAATATAATTTGACGTTCTTACGAGACAAAGATTTAATTTATTAATAGAGAAAATAATTATATTAATTTGTTTAACTATGTTGAGTGCTACTTCGTAATTAATAAAGACAATGCTAGAATGTACTTTTAACAAGTTCAATAAATATTGAATTTTGCGAAGCACTTATACAATGCTTGCAATCTCGAGTTTAGTAGATTAATATTGTATTTTAACATTCTTAAGTAAGCGACTTAGAAATAAAATAGATTCGATAGTTTTCCTCGATAAATAGTTGTTTTTATTCTAGGTTACAAAAGATTTTACGTGATAAATTATTGTTTCGAAGTCGAATTTTTTATTAACATTCAAATTGACAAAAAGACGATAAAAGAGATCTAAATAAATTAGATAGAAAAGTTTCGTCAAAAGTTCTTAAAAAGTATTGAAGAAAAGTCTTTTGTAATTGATAAAGTTTTTTATTCTAATATGTCTCGAATAAGATTTTTAAATATTTTTGATAATAGAATTGTGTTAAAGCAACTTTATTTTAAGCTTCTAAAGAGACTTTGCTATTCTAATATAAAAAGAAATATATTCTTGCATGTATTCAATTAATTTTAGATATATCTTTAATATTTGCAAATTCTTTAAGTATCGCAACTTGAAAATTACTCTAAGCTTTTTTTTCAATATCGCAAGATCGAAAGAATCAATCTTTTAATTTAATAATTGTATAGTCGAATAACTTATAAAAGTCTTTTGCGATTTAATAAAGATATTGTTTGTCTTTAGCATGCTAAATATTTGTCGACGATAAATAAGATATTTTTCAAGAATTTTGAAATACACGACAATATTGTTAACATAAGCTCGAGAAAATTTGCAATAAGATCTTAGAAGTTTGTCAATTTAACGCTAAATATACGTCGATAAATTCTTGTATTTTATTACAACAACGTTAAAGAATTTCTATTTATAATAATTTATTATTGTAAGCTTGTAACAATTCTTAGAATATATGCGCTATTAATAGAAGAACGTCGCACAATTTAAGACAATAATGTATAAGCATTTAAATACAACAAAAATAATCTTTGTTTGTCTTAAAATAGAATATACGTCGAGCTACATAATAGCATTTAGTTCTCGTATATTAACAATTACATGTCTTTTGCGTTCTTTGTTGATATTTTTTCAAACGCAAAAGACAAGATAGCTAAAGAGAGTTGAATTTTTCGTCTAGCTAAGTTTATCGTTCTTGTGTAATTTATTGAAGATCTTATTAATCAAGATGCAATTCTTGCTATTAAGAGAATAAATTTTTGTCTTTCTAGAAATTTTGATTTTTCAATTTGTTTTAAGCAATATTTGTATTTAGTCTTGCTCAAGAAATTTAATAAATTCGATATTGATTTAAAGACTTAAGTATTTTAATATTAGATTACGAAAGACTTTTATAATCTTGTTGCTTAAATTGTAAATTGTAATATCGTTTTCTAGAACTATCTTAACAAATGCAAAAAAAGATATAAAAACAAGAAAATCTACTATAAGAGTAACGCAAACAATATCGATATTATTGTTTGTTTGCAATAATATTTCAAGCACAATTGTTATAATAAAAGCAACAACGATAATTTTTTTAAATTATTTTGTTTTTTGATTTGCGAAAGTCTTTCGCAAAGCAAGATCAAGAATGTAGACATTTTTCTTTGCGAAAATTTAAAAGACGTTCGAAAAGTTAAGCTTAGTAATGCGTTTAACGCAATAATTTTTAGAAAGTTGCACTATTTTGTCTAAATTATTGCGTATTAATATAGTACGAAATTTGGCATTAACAAGATAAGCGTATAGTAAGAGATTGAGCTCGTTTAACTCGAAGAGAAAATTTCAATTATTTAATAAAAAGTTGTAATAAATCGAAACAATTATCTTAGATTAAAAAAATATAGTAATCGTCTTTTTAATATGTATTGACGTGTAAATTACAATACAAGAAGTTCTAACTTTTATAAAAACAATATCGTCGCAGTTATTAATAAAAATTAATTTACTAATTACGTTAATAGTAATTTCTTTCAAATCAATTAAATCGTTCTTAATTAGCATGTTAGTCTTAAAATTATTTATTAGATAAACTTCACGAATAATCTTTGTTAGAGAAGTACAATAACAAAATAATATATTTGTTCAACAAATGTTTAATCGTATTAAGATCTTGTATCAAAATAAAAAAAGTTATTGTGCAAATAAGAATATCAATATTAAATATTTAAGTCTTGTAGAATTTTCGATTTATAAATATAATTTTAGAGTCGATGTTAAGATAGGCGAACTCTATTTTCATTCGCATTTGGTAAACCCTAACTTTAGTCCTAGGTGTACCTAGATTTGCCATAACAAAAGTCGCAGTTTTCTATTACTAATATTTGGGCTTTGTGCGAGATCAAGATTAGAGCTCGTGAATCTTGCATCACCTGCGAGGATCTAGGGGTTCAAGCCAAGCTTTGCGAGAGACGATCTTGGCATCATCCAACATTGCGCCCGTGAATGCGCCTGTCCTGTATGGCAATCATGGTCTGCCTACGTGAGATGCGCACACGTTCTCTTGATTCATTAGATTTGTCCCAAAAATAAAGTTTGTTCAAATCGACGAAATTTGATGTTTAAAGCGAAAAACGTGAAGGTTTGACGCAACTGTGCAACTAGCAAGCAACTGCAAACGTTCGTGCGCATCGCGAACATCAAAACTTTACGCGTCAAGACGTAGTCTAACTCGATGAAGATTTCGCAACTTTGTCGAACTTTAAGAAAACAAAACAAGCTTTCCAAGTAGATTCTGCCTCGACAATACTAATTTTAGTACGTAGGGTAGATAGATTTGTGAGATCTGTAGAATCTAATAAATATCTTGGTCCCTATTAGCTCGATCTGCCTCCCGAAACGCGAATGTTACTTTCGAGAAATAGTAAGATCTTAATATATGCGTATTTTTAATTGCAAAAGTTATAGTCTATGTCGACGTTATTTTGGAAGTCGACAAAAGACTAAATAATGCGACTATAAATAATAGAAATCTTCGACGCAATCTTAGTAATTATAATAGTTAAGATAACAAAAACGTTTACGAAAGACTTTCTTTTTGCGAGTATTTCTTTAGTAAAAGTCTTTTGCGAATAGATTGTTTCGATAATAAAAATCTTTCGCGAATAAGCTATCTTAACAAGAGAAAAGTCTATTTTAGTAAAGACTTTCTTAGGTTTACGAGAGTAAGATTTTCGAATATGTAGATGCATTTTGTTGTTTAACGAGAATGTATTGTTGCAAAGACAATAAAGAAAGCTAGATAAATTTTCTAAAGCAATTAAGTAAATTGCGATGTTGTTGGTTTGTTGCAAATTATTGTACGATTCTTAATATAAATCTTCGAAGACATAGTAGTTATTACTATTCTTTTTATTGTAAAAGACTTTTTTAGTTTAATTATTCTTCTCGTCTTTTTTCGCAACGTACGTTCTAATTTTATTAGAATTTTGTTCGACAACATTTTGCTAAAATTGCGAACATTGTTAATTCTTCGAATTTAACGTGTTTACAAGCTTTAATAGTAGTAACTATTTTATTTTTGACAAAGTAACTTAAGCAAATTGCTATTGTTGATCGAAATCTTTTGTAAATTAACGAGACTAGTAGTTCTAATAAAGATAAGCAATGTTCTAATACTAAGAATTCTAAAATTAATAAGAAATTTAATGCGAAGAGAGAGCAACGTAGCAATTATTAGACGAAAATTTGTTTTGTTGTTTTTGTCGAGAATTTTGCTTACTAATTTGACGATTATTTCGATTATTGTCGAAGTTTATATTGTTAAAATTGATACGTTTAGTAGTTATTTATTGTTAAATATTGACTTTCTCGTCTAGAGATTCTAGAAACATCGAAAGAGTAATATTGAGCTTAAGTTCAAAAATATAAATACGAAATTTTAACTTAAGATTGTTTTATGCTATAATAAGTTAGTTGTAAACAAACAAGAATTTCGCGATCTTTGTATAACAAATAATATCTTGTACGTAAATGCGCGACGTTTTGTTAATTTTAACATTTAATATAATATATTATTTTGCTTGTATTATTTGCAAGACAATAAGATTGTGTTTCTTAAAGCGTTGTATTAATGCACGACATTAAATATCAAGAATAATATTTCTATAGAGATTCTTCTTAATGTTAGTAAGTTTGATTAAGTATTATATTAAATTTTCTTTGCGCAAACAATCAAAGACAATTTCTCGAATTTGTTGTTTTTTAACAAATTCTCTTGTTAAATTCTTTAAACGATCGACGAACATATATAAATTACAATAGAAGACGTAACGTCTTATATTAACAATTAAGAAATTATCAAAGTTCTTGTAGATAGAGTTAAAATACTTAATGTCTTTTGCAAACTTGATAATTAAATTTTTTTGCGTCTCTTCTATCTTGTTTATGCTATTCGATTTAGTTGAGTTAAGAGAATTTAGAGGTCTTGACAAATCGAAAATTGCTAATATAATTTTAACGCTTGCTTGTATAATTTGAAGAATCTAATTCTAGATTGTTAAGTTTATATTTTAGAGCAATAAATCGAAAGTTATGTTAGTTCTCGATATCTTCTCGATTGTTGCAAAGATGTTTGAGAGAATAAACATATTTAACGATATTAATACAAATCTTTTTATAGTGTTGTTTGCGAAAGAATTGACGTTTGTCGAAGAATTGTCGTTTGTAAAAGAGTTGTTTACAAAAAGCTTAATTGCACGCTCAAATCGACGTATTATTTGGCAAAATATTGTACGATTAGTTGCTTACTTAATAAGTTAAAAGTGAAAATTAATAAATTAATTGCGAGTTCGCTATTTGAAAAAAAGTTTCGCAAATAAAGAACAAAATGTTATTTTAACAATGCTAGTAACACAAGATTTGACTTAATTAAGAACAATATTTTTGTATCGATAATTAATATTGAGAAATTCATTAATTTAATAGACTAGAATTGTTGTGTAACAATCGACAATGCTAGAATTGCTTAAAGTCAACTTAAAAAAGACTTTCGACAATAGATTTCTTAACAAAGCAAAATATTGCGAAAGACTTTACTAAGTAAAACTTCTCAAATAAGAAGATTACTTGCGAAAGACTTTATCAAGTAATAAGATATATAAAAGCTCGTTAGAAGATTTTGCTATTAAGACAAGATTTCGCTATAAGAGCAAAATTTTGCTAGAAGAGCAAAATTAATAAAAGGTGAAAGTCTTTCGCAAGTCGAAATAAATCGATAAAATTGTTAATTAATAAAAAGCGAAAATACTTGTACAAAGAGAAATGATCAAGATTTTCTAATGAAAGCAAAAAGACTTTTTGATAACTAGTTAAAGCAATATATAATACTACAATATCTAGTTTGATATTGTTGAAACTATTAGAATATAATAACTATAAGATAATAAAAAAATGATTTCTAAGAAAACTATCTACGATAACTATATGTATTACTAACGTAATAACGCGTAAGAAAGAAACGCTTGCAAAAGACTTTTCCCTTCTAGACTAGAAATATTATAAGGAAAATATTATAACAATTGTGCAAGAAGAGCTCTAGTTTGTTCTTTATCGTCTTTAAATTACTTGTTAAGATTAGCTAGTAAATTGTAGAACAAATAAAGCACTTATTGATAGAAACGTAAAGTTTCTACTTGACTTAATAGTAAGTGTTCTTCGATTGCGAAATAAAGATATTATCGAAGTGCAAAAAATAATTAGTATAGTATTTTGCTTACTTAGTGCGCAACGATTAGACGTGCTCTTCGATATACATATAGATGCGCACATTAATATCAAGATAGATATAATAGAACGCATTGTAATCTTTCTTCAACAAAGTAAATATTTTTGCTAGACAAAAAGTCTTTTATTACTTTATAAACTTATTATAGAGCTTATTTGTAAGAAATAGCTTCTTGCAATTAGTAATAATGTTGTTATTTATATATTACACACATAGAGTATAATTGACACAATATTTAAAATTAGAAAAGATGTAACAAAGAGCAAACGTCAATGTCTTGTTGTCGTTAAATAATATAGTTTCAAGATATAACAAATCGAAATAATTGTAAAGTTGCTTTAAGACTTGCATTATTTAGATATAATCGCTATAATTCTTGTCTTTTATAAAGTAGAAAGCGACGTAGAACGTAGTATTTAAGACGATAATTTCAATAATAATTAATAGCGACATCTTGTATCTATTAGTCTTATAAATGCAATTTATTAGAATAATTTTATAGTAATTTGCAAGCATCTTTTACGAGATTTTTGATATAAAGAATAGATATTTTAATTGATCGTTGTTCTCTTGTGTCTTATAGTCGATATACTAGATTTTTTGATTTGTTAGATTTTGTATTAAAGCTTAAGTAAATATCAAAATATTTAGTGTTTTTGCTTTAAATCTTGCGAACTTATTTCAAATATCGCGAGACTTAAATATAGAGTTTTTGTCGTTCTTATTTATGCGCAATTCTTTTAATACTAAGTTAGTCTTGTTGTTTTTTCGAAACTCTTTTTGAATTTCGCGTAGCATTGTAGAGTTTTGCATAGCAATATTTTGTTGTATAATTAAGACAAACAACTTTGTAAAAAAATAATTATAATTATTGTGTTCAATTATTAAGATTTAGTTATTTAGACTATTTTTGTTCTAGATGTTAAACTATAACTTTGCAATATATTCGAAAGAACAATTGACGCGTTTGCTAAAGATAATTCGATAATTATAGCTCTTTGAATTCTTATTATTGTCGCGATCGCAACATAATTAAATCTTCATAAGAACATTTTTCTTCGATTGCTTGCTTTGTTTGCGCGTTATCGAATAGTTTTGTTTCTTTGCATGCTTATTGATCTTCTTAATCAATTGTTCAATAAAGATGTACTTGTATAAACTTGCTCTAGGAGGTAGCAGTTGCATAGACATGTTAAGATAAATGCAAATGTAAAAGATAAATAAAGAAGAAGAAGAATAACAACAACGATAGCGACGACGATTATGTAAACAAACAACGCGCTGGATTCTAAAAATTACTCGATTAGGCTTAGTGAGAAGGGTGGTGTGCGAGCAGTCTAGAGGGTGGTGTGTCAGCAGTGTTAGATAGTGTTTCTGTAGTGATTACCAAGAGATAAGCTTCCTGGTACTTCCAAGCAGGTTTACTTAGCATAGATGGAGCAATACTCACCAACTACTGCATGCGCTGCTGTCATCCTCCGCCCAAGCTGCCCTGTATTACTCCTGAGTGCTTGCATTACTTGCTGGCCCTCCCGTGAATTACGGTCAACACTTACTCATCACGTGACGTTTGATCACAAAGCGGGGTGTATATTGACACCTCAAGCTAACCTAAAATGGCATTTTATGTGTTGAATAGTATGGCGAGCGCGCCGGGCTCATACGCTAAAAAGCCCCCTACGGCCCCCCACGGTGACCCGGAGGACACACGATCGAAACGTGTTGGTGCTAGCATTCAGCAGCTTCTTTTTTGACAATTTGAAGCATTTTGAGAATTTCGTCTGGTCTTATAAGAATTGAGAAAGGACTGCAACAGGTTTGTAAATCTGCAAAGCCAGTGCTCTAAGTGCATGCAGCGGCAGCAGGCGATCACACGAGCCTATCTAGTAATAGCGCAAAAAATTGGCCGAAACACGTAGCGATCAAGTTTATTCGATACTATTGACTTGCGAGCCAGAACCTCTACAACCCCAAAGCCTGACTGCACAAGGCCTACAGTGTATCAATTGAGGCCGAGCATCCTCTTCCCAACCAACAATGAGCTCGGAGAAACCTTCGAGGTCCTTCGACTCCGTCCTCGTGGTTGGGGGGTGCGGTTTCCTCGGGCATCACATTGTATCTCAACTTCTAGAAGGCTACGATGCTAAAGTGTCAATCATTGACCTCCGCACAGAGCTTAATCGCTTCCCCTCGGCCAATTACTACGATGCCGATATCACGTCCGAGTCGGCGGTCAGGAGCGTGCTGGCAGAGGTGAAACCGACCGTTATCATACATACAGCCTCTCCAAACTTTGTCAGTGACGAAGGCAAGAACAAGGCTCTGTACAAAAAGGTCAACGTCGACGGTACGCAGAATCTCATCGACCGAGCTGGAGAGATTGGCTGTGTCAAGGCGTTCGTGTACACCTCCAGCTCCTCCGTCATTCACGATTCGATCAGCCCTCTTATCAATGCCGACGAACGATGGCCCACACTACGAGCGCCTTTACAAAGAGAATACTACTCCGAAACCAAGGCTATGGCGGAAGACCTTGTGTTAGCCTCCAATCGGAAATATACAAACATGCTCACAATAGCAATTCGACCCGCTGGAATCTTTGGGGAGGGCGATACACAGGTAGTACCTGGCTTGCTCAAAGCGTACTATGGCAGAAAGACCAAGTTTCAGCTGGGCGACAACATGAACCTCTACGACTTTACCTATGTTGGCAATGTGGCCTATGCACATATCCTGGCTACCATCGCCCTGCTGAACACGCACGAGCTGCCTACGATGCCGCTAGACCATGAGAGAGTAGACGGCGAGGCATTCATCATAACCAATGGCAGTCCGGTCTACTTCTGGGACTTTGCACGATTAGTTTGGATTGCAGCGGGGGACCAAACAGAGTTGTCGCAGGTGTGGACAATAGGCAAGGGTCTTGGATTGCAGCTCGTGTCGTTATCAGAATGGCTTTTCTGGTTCGCGGGAGGCCGAAAGCCCGCATTGAGTTGGAAGGCATTCAACTACAGCTCAATGGCGAGGTATTTCAACATTGATAAGGCCAAGACGCTGCTAGGCTACAGGCCGCTGGTGGGGATGGAAGAGGGGGTCACTAGGACTGTGAGGTACATTCAAGAGCAAGAGGGAAGAAAGAAGATGCAGACGAATGACAAAAAGTCACAGTGAGCTGGACCGTGCAACTTTGTAAGTTTAGACCTCACAATGTTCCATAAGGTATGCTGAACCAAAAGAACTTACCCATTGTACAGCATTCTAGAGCAAGCATTGTTGCACAGCAAAATCTTCGATGTAACGATTTGACGATCCAGCGGCTGGTTTTATGGCAATGCTTGTGGTGCTTGCAGGGGACGTCTCCGCATCTTCTGCAGCATGTCCGCATGTGCTTCGAAGGACCACTCCCCAGCAACCAAAGTATGCGATCACGATCCACGCCAATCAACGATCCTCTACCTTAAAGTGCTTACCCCACATTGACCTCGAGACCCGACTTCAGCTTAAGTTGCAGTAGTGCCGGATAGGTGACGGCACGTTCTTGGGGATAAATTTCTGTTTGCCGTCAAGATCCTTTGGCGTTCAGGCTTCGGGCAACGCTTTTGTTGGGTCGTGGCTTTTAGCGGATGGGACGGTCACTTGACGTTTTGCGATGATACCTCCGTAAAGTATGTGCGTTGGCAGCGTGGGACGCCTAGCTTAGTACTGGAGGCTTGGGACCGCTAGGATCTGTTGTGATGGTGGGAGTGACCGCTTGTTTTTGGAGTTAGCTGCTCGAGTCTCGACTCCTGCGGGATGCAGTCGGCATCCATGGTGGACGGGGAGGTGGGAGTCGTAGGCCGATACAATCGTTTCCACATTTCACTCCAACGCCGGTACCGTTAGGTGCCAACTACATGTACACTTTCCCAGCGAGCCTTGGTTGTTCCAAGCGTTGATGCGCGATGAAAGTTTGAGGCTAGAGACCCGTAAAGTCGGAATTAATTTGTTACCCCACCCCAGGCCTATTTCCAACGTTCGAAGATAGACAACGAAAAATCACATCTCTGACGGCACATTCACCACGCCTAACGCGTCTTACAACGTCTTCGCTAGCAGACTCGGGCGTGCAGCGATGGGCAAGTCTTCCAGCCGTTGCTGAGGCGGAGGAGGGGTCTTCCATGCCACCTCCCAAAGTCTCAAAGACATATTACCGCAATCCGAACGATGACAAAGAGGGCTCCCGCCATACGTCATTCTCTATCACGGAGGAGAAGCGCATCCACTATGTTTGCAATTCGATATTGATCCGAAATGATGAGACGATGACTGGTGGCTCGACCTGACGGCCCTTCGGGATCAGTTAAACACTAACGAGAGTCAAAAAATATGGCCCAAGAGCACGACACGAGGAAATCATCCGTTGCCCCTCCAGCCATCGATGCACTGCGTCAAGAGGAGGGCGGCGGCGGAACGCCTATGGAGAGAACGACTGGTATGGATATTCGAGCGGAGCGTGAGGACCTGAAGGCGGCCGCCGAGCAATCTCTGAACGTTGTGCTTGATCTGGGTCTCGATGGCATTATTCGCTGGGTCAGTCCGTCATGGAAAGATGTCGTTGGCACGCCTATAGAGTCTATGAAGGGAAAGCCTATCGCCGATATTCTAGTATCAAAGAAAGAGGCCTTTGCGGAAGCTGTGGAGTCTATGAAGAAGGATGACTCTAGGAGCCAATTCATACGTTTCCGTGTTCTCATGGGAACTTCTTCGGTCTTCAAGAAGGATAGCAAAACGCAGGAGGCCGACGAAGAAGAGCTGATGCCGCAACTAGACAATGTGGAGGAAGAAGAGATGGTACTGAAGCTTGAAGGGCAGGGCATAATGGTCTACGACCGCTCATCGGGCGGCGAAAGTCATGTAAGACACAGCAAGCCTTGCAGAACCACAATACTGACAGCGATCAGACGATGTGGATGCTACGCCCTTCCACGGAGCCAAAAGAGATCACTATAGACCTCCCGGAAGCACTCGTCGAGTCACTCGGTGTGGGAGCCGAAATGCTTGCTCACTACCTCACATCCTTGGCGGAAGTAGGAGCAAACGATCCAGCAAACCACCCGCCCCCTCTCCCTGTCCTATGTCGAATCTGCGAACGTCATATAACCCCTTGGTGGTTTGAGAAGCATTCTGAGCTGTGCCTGCAAGAGCAAAGGGCGGAGATGGATGTCCAGCTTGCCCAAGAAGCTCTGACAGATCATCGGAATGCTATCGTCAAGGTTCTGGATGCGCTTGAGGCTTGCAAAGGTCGACCAGTCTCTGGCGAGCTCAGCAACTCTCCCACTACGCCGCACCCTGAGTACAAAGGCATGCCTATCGGACCCACCTCGAGTACTTCGTCTGGATCTGATTCCGGCCGTGTGTCTCCGGCAACGCCTTCACGCTCGCGAAGTGCTTCGCAAACTGGATTTGGTCATGTCCGTGCCAGATCCTTCGCCGTACGTCGTCCACTTTCGAGGATCGTTGAGCTCATCCTCGATCTTTGCGATACAGCAATGGAGATCAATATACCATCCATCAAATTGGGGCAGCCTTCGGAGGATGGGCAATTCCGAACACAATCTCCAGGGTCTGAATCACGGATAGCCCAAGTCAGAAGCTGGCAGACCCCGGGTGCCAACAGCCTGGATCAGGAGCGAGGTCTGGCGGCACTCAGCGCCGATACCGAGGGTTTTGCTCATGCCAAAGTCGAGGCTGTTGAGCGACACCGAGACACTATCGAATATTCGGAACGTATTCGCGTGGAATATGATACACTCGTCATTGACTGTATCGACGCTGCAATGAAGAAAGCCGCTAGCATAGCGGCAGGCCAATTGAGCGATTCTACCGAAGGTGACGAGGATGAGCACGATACTCCAGCAGCTCACATGACCAGCTTTTTCAATGATGGGTACGATGGGCCATCCGCCATGGCTTCTGCACTGAGGACCGCTTCGGATCCTGCCTTGTCTTCGCAGATGGATGAGCGGCGCTCTTCAGTTGCGCCGTCATCGAGATCGAACAGTCCGATGGAATGCCCAACACCAAGATCACACACTCACAGCTTTTCCATGCTAAGTCGTTCACACTCAGTGACTAATCGCGGATCTATGTATCTTGGTAGCGACGCTGCCGACAGCGATAACAATGTGTCTTCCATCAACATTGGCGCCCCTCGAACCGAATCGCCTGCCTCGGAAAGAGCTTTAGGAAGATCAACGAGCTCTGGGGCAAGGAAACGGCGAAGCTTGCGAATCCCGCACGTACCTTCACCACACCGTCAGCCATCGCCAGGAAGAGCTAATGCGCCTTCATCCCCTCTGCGGAGCTCCAAGCCTCGTCTCTCAATGGCGCTAGAAGGGTTTCCGTCTCCAGTAACCTCGCCACCATTATCGAGCACAGAGCACTCTTCCCCCATCATACAATCAACACGTCATCGACGTCAATCTTCGGCGGCATCGTCGACGGTTGACCTGCACAGAGCACCCCCTTCTCCGCGTCTCGCAGCCCTCAGCCATCCCCAGGCGAAAGCGGTGCCAACGTCCATCAAGGATTTCGAAATTATCAAACCCATCAGCAAAGGTGCTTTTGGCAGTGTATATCTTTCTAAGAAGAAATCGACAGGCGACTACTTTGCGATAAAAGTTCTCAAGAAAGCGGACATGGTAGCCAAGAACCAGATATCCAACGTCAAAGCCGAGCGAGCCATAATGATGTGGCAGGGAGAAAGCGATTTTGTTGCCAAGCTGTACTGGACCTTTTCAAGCAAAGACTTCCTTTATCTTGTCATGGAGTATATGAACGGGGGTGATTGTGCCTCGTTAGTAAAGGTGCTTGGAGGACTTTCGGAGGATTGGGCGAAGAAGTACTTGGCAGAGGTGATCCTTGGCGTGGAGCATCTACACAGCAGAGGCATCGTGCACCGCGATCTGAAGCCCGACAACTTACTAATCGACCAGAAAGGCCATCTGAAATTGACGGACTTTGGACTCTCGCGCATGGGCTTGATCGGACGTCAGAAGCGATACCTTAAAAGCCCCGACGAATCCACGCCAGATTTGTTGAAGCAAGGCCCTTTCGCAAGAGCAACTTCCATGGCCTCTTCTCGCTCGGCTTCTTTTGATCTACAGGGCAACCATTCGCCTGCCTCGACACCAGTAATGACTCCGGATCTGGCCGGCTCTCTTGGTCAGCCCTCTTACTTTAGTCTCAACCGTGACTTCAAACTGGGACGAGAGCACTCGAGAAGAAAATCGGGATATCGAAGTGACAGTGGAAATAGCGACACTTTCAGTGCAATGTTTCGCAACTTCTCTCTCGGCGATGACAATCCGCAGCGAGGAGCACCTATTGAAGAGGAGACCCAGAGTGAAGGCGCGGAGTCCGGGGATCCATACGCTCTACAACCCACCATGAGTAACGCCAGCAACATCGGCCCACCTCAAAATCACACCCCCCCGCTATCTGGAATGCTACCTCCTCCCATGGCGCTTTTTGATCCCGATGATCACAACAGAAGATTTGTCGGGACCCCGGATTACCTTGCACCCGAAACCATCAATGGCCTTGGTCAAGACGAGATGAGTGATTGGTGGTCATTGGGCTGTATCCTCTTTGAGTTCCTGTATGGCTACCCGCCTTTCCACGCAGACAAGCCGGAGATGGTGTTTGAGAACATACTTGCTCGTAAGATTGACTGGCCTGATGAGGAAGAATGTCCTATTTCCGCAGAGGCTAAAGATATGATGAACCGATTGATGACTCTAGATCCCAAAGAACGTTTAGGTGCCAATACGGCGGAAGAATATGCGTCAGGCGGTCAAGAAGTTCGCGCACACCCATGGTTCAAGAATATCAACTGGGACACATTGCTTCAGGATGAAGCCCAATTTGTGCCTGCCCCAGAGAATCCCGAGGACACGGAGTATTTCGATGACAGAGGCGCCACGCTGCAAGCCTTTGCAGAAGAATTGGAGGGTCAAGCTTCGTCACCGGCCGCCACGCCTGGTGCAGATTACCCAGATAGGCCGCATGACGCGCTATCACGTGTCAGGAATCAGGTCAACTCAATGAAAAGAGGGCTAATGCCGCTTCATATACCCGCTCATGTCCGCGATGGTCGCAGTAGAAGGCTTAGCGAGCCAGTTCAGACCGATGACTTTGGCAACTTCACTTTCAAAAATCTTCCTGTACTCGAGAAGGCGAACAAAGACGTCTTGCAAAAGTTGCGAGCCGAAGCCGCGCAAAAGCAGACGAAGAGTCCTGTGACTGGCCAGTCGCCGATCACTGGCTCGCCAGGGCCTTCACTGGAGGGCAGCCCTTTGCTGCCCATACCGCTCAAGCGAGCGTTATCACAGAACAGAAGCAATAGACCTGCATCTCCATCGGGTCTTAGTCAAGGCAATCCTTCACCCAACCGGGCTTCAAACCCTTCTTCACCTCTACTCGTCTCCTTCTCGACAGGTCAGAACCATGAAAGGAGGAAAACATCAAGCACTTCGTCGACATTGTCCCACCAATCCAGCATTTCCCTACAGCCACCGGGTAGCATCTTCGAGGTTCCAAGGCTTCCAACGGCACAGTCAGCTACGTCCAATACATCCTCACCCATAAAAACCAATCGCTTGTCGATGAATATGTCGGTATTGTCACCCGAGAAAACATCTCTTGCACCACGTCCACGGAGTATAGCTACAACATCGCGAGCTCGGTCACAGACAGTCGGCTCACAGGAAGGAGACAACCCACCACCATCGAACAGGCCTCTTGGTCACTACAAGCGAAGAAGTCAAGTTTTCGACGTTTCTCCTTCGTCATCCGACAACGAGGATCCTCGTACGAGAGCGTTGCTTCGTGTCCAGAGAAGACGGCAGAGCTCAAGGCGTATGTCTCAGATTATACCTGGGGACGGCCCATCTTTCCGTCCGCTGGACGTCCTGATCTGCGAGGATCATCCTGTGTCTAGACTGGTCATGGAGAGGCTTCTCGAGAAGCTTAGGTGCCGGACGATTACCGTAGTCAACGGCCCTGAAGCTGTACGGTATGCAATGAGTGAGGTCCAATTCGACATTATCATGATGGAGTACAAGCTTCCCCAAATCAACGGCGCTGATGTTGCCAGGATGGTTCGAGATACCAAAAGTGCTAATACCCAGACTCCTATCATTGCAGTCACCGGCTATCTGAAGGAACTTCCACAGACGCATCACTTCGACTCGCTGATTGAGAAGCCGCTCACATTGCAAAAGCTTACAGACGCACTGTGCAACCTTTGTCAATGGAAGCCTCCGCCGCCTGGCTATTATCCTCAGCCAACTCAGTATCCGCCTTCCTCCTTACGGCAAGAGTCGAAACGCACCGAGGACAGCCCAAGCTCTCAATCGTCAGGTCCCTTCGCGCGGCTTATTGGAGGGATCAATGGGAGGCCAAGCCGCGAACACTCGATCGGATCAAGCTTTTTTGGCGACACTGACTCTACCAATACGGAGGATATACCGGCTATCATGCGGGAACCTTCAAATGAATGGCAAAACCACGGTCTGGGAATATCCCAGGATCCTGCCGACATTCTTCCCTTCACCCACCCAGGTCTTCCCCATCTCCTCCATCAAAATTCCGCCCCAGCATCCGCTCCCGCCATATTTGACCAACGAACCCCACGCCGCCAACGATCCATCGATGCCGCCAGGGCCAAACGCGAGGATATGGAAAGAACCCGCCATGAATGCGGCGAAACAGGCGATGACGAAGATGAAGAGCTCGGTGACGTGCAAGTCCGTGCGCGCAGCCCTCAGAACAAACCCCGCAGTGGTAGCTCCAAGCTCAGCGTCGAGATGATGCGGACCAACAGTCGCGGAAGCGTCACTTCGGTACCTGATGAGCCTAAGCCTATGGGTCCACCGCTGCCTACCGTGCCCTCAACCCCAGAGCTCGGCTCCGACGTCGTCGCCGCGCACTCATCTCTCACGCCGCCTGAGATCTTTCCCAAAGATGCAGCAGGCGATGCAGCCAAGATTATAGATATGGATGCTACGCCGCGCCCAGCTAATCTGGTGGTATCGCCTCCCTCGGGTCATTCGATGGAGCAATCTTTCCTGGCGTCGCCCTCACCAACGCGAGAGACTCCATGAGAAATAGAGCTTGTCTGTACATTCCCGATCATAGTTCCTTTTGTGTGTTTCACTTGCACCTCTTGTATGATACCAGCCATCTCTCCAGCGCTTCCATTTATTATGGGTTTCGGAGGGCTGAATTCTAACGATGGCGCTGCGAGGCGCACAACCAATAAAATTATTACGGATCTCCACGGATAGACCGGTGAGCTTTATCTGTGATTTTCCGAATTTGATGAGGTGATTTTCTGTTCTAGTAGGATTCAAGAGATTACTCCTGTCATCTTCACTAATTTTTTCATGTCTCAGCACTTCGCCCTATAGGGGAAAAGCTGATCTGCTCATGCCTTGATTCTTATCATGTGCATTCCTATATATACTACAAACTCAAGTCATCAGCACACATCCTCTCCAGGAATATCCATCTCTCGATTAACACCCGACGCTTGTCCTGTCAAGCCTATTATCCGCCTACCTACTTTACCCTCGGGCTTTACTGCGTAGGAATACAGGTATCCTATATTGACTCGCATAGGACTAGAGCTACCAACCTCCCTAGTTCTCAAAGGAGCATGTCGACCGTCTAGGAGAGCCCTGCGTGCGTCAAGGTTAGCGCCAACGGAAAGGGCAGCGAGGAGCCATTGGGCGACCATACTGCTCCGCAGGATCAGTCGCATGAAGAGGGGGTGAAGCACTGGGATTCAAAGGATCTCACTTCCACTCCTAGCCGATCTATTTCTGGATTGTATGCTACGCTGGAATTATGGTCTTACGGATATGCGTTAACGCTGCTGCCCGGAACATTCGAATCTCTCTTACAGACTACTGGGAACGGCATACGTTATCGAGGTTCGCCCCATGCTTGGGATAGCGAATGATCGCGACCCCATGCAAGCAGGCTGTATGCCAGGCAAGAAGTCGCCATATCGAGGCGGTGAATGATAAAGCTGTGCTGGCACGTCTGATAAGCTGCCCAAAGGAGTTGAGTATCCGTTCCTCAGTCCAGCACACGATGGGGTCGCGAATCTCCTGGCAACCTGCGCAGCCATCGAAGGATTTGGTCCCTATAAGACAACCAGCTGTGATCCCCCCCCGCCCCGTCGAGACCACAATACACGCATCACAACCTCCATCACCACCATGCCTACCGAGCTCCTCTCTGACTGCTCATCCCCACGGTGCAAAACCCTTTACGACGACCCTACCCTCCAGCGGTCGCCACCGCCTCCAGGGTCGTCCATCCCTCTACGGGCGAAAACAGCCTCCTAACCACCACCCTCGCCAATGCGTCCTGCATCCGCGCCGTGCAGACATTCCTCAGACGCGGCCCTACCGCATCCCTGGCACAATTAGAGATATACATGCTCTTCTCGCTCGGTCGCGGCGTGGAAGGCATAGTGGGCACGGGGCATGGCGCCATCGTCGCGCTTATGCTTGATGAGGTGATGGCCGCAGTTGCCGCGGAGGTGTTTGGGCGTCATGGAATTATCACTGGGGCGTTGGAGGTTAGGTTTAAGCGGAGGCTGGAAACGCCACGGGTTGTGCTTGCCAGAGCTTCGCTTAAAAGGGTTCAAGAGGAAGCTGGAGCGGAGAAAGACAGGAAGAAGCTGGAATTTTTTTTGGGGCGGTGGAAGATGGGGAAGGGGGAGTATTCGCGGAAGGTAGAACCGTTTTCGTTAGGTTCAAGCCAAGGTTGTGATCATAGTGTCTTGATGGAAAAGACTAATTCGAGCACATGAGCGACTTTTTGTCTTGAGGGAGGGAATCTCTCTCCTGCGCGCTGTTGGTGACGCTATTGCCAGTACAGTGAACCTGGTTTATAAGGGGTCGGGACCAAGTTTCTTTGCTCGGAATCTAGATTTTATTAGAGAAAATAAGGATTTTTACTCTGTGAGGAGACCCCGATGAATTCTGAGGTTTTGTTAGCACTTTCCATAGAAAGCACGTGAGAAAACAAGAGAATTTTATTATAATTCTAGAATTTTTTCCAGCCCTAGACATATAGTTGAAAATCGTCTGTCAGATGGCTATTTTGGAGGCATGGCGTAATGCCAAGCCACATGGTAATAAGGAGTATCGCCATGTAAGGAGAATTTGAACTTGGAATATTTACTACTTATAAATCAGGTTCACTGTATTAGATTCGATCAGCTGTGTCTGACATGTGTGTCTACTCGTCTGGATAGCGAATAGGCGTTCTGGAGATATACGAGTAGGGCTCATATAGGGTTCCAGATGGTCGCTGGCTTCACCGTACCTACCTTACCTTGATTCAGCCTGGCTTGCTGACTGGGCGACAGTGCAACACCTTTGCTTCCAAATAGTCCAAGCATCTGCTGTCATCTTTGCTCTTTTTGCTTGTTCCGTGGTCGCTTATCCCCTCTACAAGATGAAGTCCAAGCATGAGCCAACCACCCGAGATCTTGGTCCACATCTCTGCACCCAGCCGGCTTTCCGACGATTCAAGATATAGAGCGCAACTGCGAGGCCTGCTCGGTTTTGAATCCGTCCGCAGACATGTGATAACAGCAAAAGACAAGGGTTCACTCAGCGAGTGCACAACCAGAGAAGCAGAGGAAGATGATTATGACTTCAGATGCGCACCCGACCATCTTGATGCAGAGGAGGATGAAGACCAGGCAGATAGCGCATCACCCTATCTGATACCACGATCAACCCGGTCTGTACCTTTCACGTCCTCCTCTTCCAACCCATCAGACCATACAACCACCTCTCATGTCCCAGAAACGACTCTCAAAGCCCCCTCTCACATCCACATCATCCGCACCCCCTTCCCCACCCTCCGGACGGATCCCGCCCTTCATGGCCTCTCAGCCGGCATCTACGAGACACCCATCCTCCCAAACACAGACACCTCCTCATGGGCCACGCTCCCCTGCGTAATCCCCGACTCACAACCAACACCACCCAATGCAAAGCGCCCCCTGGACTTCGGCTCCCCCTCCCCCAACGCAAAGCGCCGCCTAGCTTCGAGCTCCCCCTCCCCCACACACACCTCCTCCCCAACCACCAAGCGCTCTCGAATCCTCCCTCCTTCCAAACCCATTACACACCACCCCCCACTCCCCCCCTTCAAACCCCCCACTCACCTCCCCCCCATTCGCTCCTCCTCCCCCCTTCCCCCCCTAACCTCTCCCCCCCTCCCCCCCACCTCCTCT
>JAABUZ0100000532.1_pt1 | contig 91519 bp, 97 predicted proteins | sample 5562091 | NCBI WGS metagenome assembly JAABUZ01 (sample SAMN12813069, study PRJNA571459) | rock metagenome | isolation source: Antarctica rocks | place: Antarctica: Victoria Land, Linnaeus Terrace sud | collected 2015-12-21
TCTCGCGAGTTCAGAAACGCACGAAGCCTGCCACCGCTAGAACATCATCCCGTCCTTGAACGGCGCGAACACCATCTCCCGTGCCGGATTCAAACGGCGCTCAACAGGCACGTCGAGGCTAGCGTCAGCCACTGCTTTCTAGAACCTGACGATGGCCGAAGAGGCGGTCGTGAGGCCGGGCTACACCCTTTCGACGCGGACGACTTTGTTTGCCTGGTGAGCAGGTTGGCCAGCCTCGCCTTGTGCTATTGGCGCGATCGCGGCGTAGGCGTCAGCGATGATCCTGGATGCGGTGCGAACCTGGTTCAGTGCTTTACGAATGTCGGCAGCGAGCGAAGCAAGTTGCCGACTCGGGAGCCGAGGAGCCAAAACATCCAGGAGATCGCTGGAGCCGATTCTCCGTCGCGAGCTCGAGGTGCCACGACCGAGCGGTGCCAGCTGCGCACGAACGAGCGGGTGGCGAAGAATCACGAGCACCTCATACGGATCAACGAGCGGCTCGAACACGCCGAACTCGCTCGAGCAAAGCACTGCTCCGACGTCGTCTGGGATGACTGTCGCGCGCAACTTGCGCGGATTGAGCAGTGAGAAGATGACATCGCCGGGGAGCGCTTCGAGGCCGGGCGTGGACGGCCGATGGCTGTCGGCCTCGTGCCAGGCAACTCCGCCTAGGTCGTCGATGTGAAGGACTGAGATGAATGGAACGGACTGATCCGATGCGCGCTGCCGTCTCCTGGCATCTCGTATGAACTCCCTGAGCGGCTGGCCTGCCTCACGGAGGGCATTTCGAGCTGAGACCGCGTGGGGATCGACGCGCGACGGGTCGAGCGTGGTTGCGTCGCGTGCCGGAACGACTGCCGCAAGCGGCGAGCGACTGATGAACCTGACCTCTCCGGCAGCAGTGCTCATCCTGCGCCCGAGGACCCGTGTGGCGGCCTTGGCGATGGCTGGCAAGTCGTTTCCCTGCGGGTCGGGAATCGAGGTCGATCCTTGTTTCAGGTATCCCACATGGTCCGCGCGAGCGAGGAAGATATGACCGCGGTTGGCTGTCTGTTTGCGCAGGACCAACGCACTCGTTCTCGCAACGGTCCCCGCAAGCGCGAACGTGGCGGCGGCAGGCTCACGTTCGCTTCGACGCTCACCTCCCGGAGGCGGACTGATTCGTCGCCGAGGAGAGCACTACGCAGAACAGAACCGTCAACAAGGCCATCCGGCAGGATGATGCCGAGACGCCCCCCATCCGCAAGCATGTCCAGGCACCGCGCAACGAACGCCAGGGCCGGATCGATTCAGGATTTCCCGGCCAACGCCGGGAGTAAGCCAGATGACCGCCGGATCCCGGTCGCGGAGTCGTACTTCCCGTCGCCGAACGGTGGGTTGGTGAGGATCAGGCGAAGCTGCCCTCTGACGGCGTCCAGATGGGGGTCGAGGATCGAGTCCTCGACAGTGAACACGTTTGGGTGGCGGGCTCCGAGGAGCAGGAGATTTATCCGCGCTTTCGCGACTGAGGACGCGGACTGATCGGCGCCGAGTAGCCCTCGCTCTAGCAGGGCCGCTCGCCGCGGATCGTCCGCGTCTCCCAGTTCGTTGGCCGCTGCGATCAGAAATCGGCCGGTTCCACAACAGGGGTCGCCGACCAGCGGGCCGAGCAGTGGCGCGCTGAGAAGATCAAGTCCGCTGACGCAGATGCGCGCTAGGGCAGTTGCCACTGGTTGGGGCGTGAGATGCGTTCCGAGGCCGCCTGTGGTCGTAGCGGCCGCGCAGGAAGATGTCAAAGGCCACCCCAATAACGTCAAAATGCTCAGGGTCGATCAATCGTAGCTGCGCTCTGAGGATCCGCAGCGCCTCGGCGACCACGTCCGGCCTCCCGATCCTTAATGGCTCGTCCGCGGGCCAGATCGGTTGGACCCGCCGTCCGGCAGACGCGCCGCGTACTCGGGGAGCGACGCCACGTGGCGAAACGCCTCCTTGACGGCGGTCATCTCATCGCTCATGGCGACGAGTTCGGGATCGAGAACGTCCGCGAGTCGGCCCAGCCCCGGCACCTCGTACCCGGGATCCTCGGCAAGCTTCAGCTCCAGCAGAAGCAGCTTCGTGAGTTCCTCAATCGCCGCGTTGACGGGCCGAATACCTCCTCGCCGGTAGATCATTTGATGCAGTCCGTCGAGTTGGCGGTGGAGCTCACTGCGCCGATCGGCTGCGCTATCAGCTGCAGGGAACAGGACGAGCTCGCTCACAGGAGCCGAGAATAGGGCGCGTAGCGGACCGATCCGCTGTGGCACGTTCTGCCACGCGGGCTGCAGTGAAAAGGAGCTGGCTGGCCTGTGAGGAACGGATCAATTCCGTGAACGCCACCACGATCCCATACAACGAACCGACGCGCAGAGCGCTCTCGAAGTCGTTCATCGAGAACGTGGTGCTTGCGCAGTACCACCAGTTGACCGACTGGCAGAAGGTCACCCGCCAGTCTGCGCAGCTCGACTCGGGATATCTTGGACAGCACCTGGTCTCGCTGATCTCAGGAACGCCCGGGCGAGGGGCCGGAAGTCGCGGCAAGGGCCACGATCTCGTAGATGGATCCGAGATCAAGGCAGCGAGTGCATTGGGAGGAATCGACGCGCCTCGCTGGAACCACGCCAGCTTCTGGAAGCCCCAGAAGGTCACCGACTATCTGCACAGCCCGTTCGTCTACTTCGTCCTGTTCGATACCGCGACGCGGTACGAGGAAATTCCGCTACGACTTCGAATGTGGCGCGTAGCCCCGCAATCCGATGCGGTGTTCTCGAGCGTTGTTACGAACTGGGCCGCGGGGAAGTGGTCGGGCAACGTTCAGCTACACCCGCCCTGCTGGCGGGAAGGCTCAAGGGTGACCAACGAGGCCGGTAACCTAATGCTGCCGCTGATCTTCGAAGCGGTCCAGCGGGAGATCGAAGGTGTCGATTTCATGGACATCGTCACATGGAACCTCAGACGAGCGAAAAGCACGGCAGCGCCCCGAGGCAACGGGTCGACGGTTCAGCCAGTCTCCGGGCAGTAGTCACAAGGCTTTCTTCGGACGTGCCCGACTGGCGCGCGTCTACCTGAGATCTACACGGCGGTCGAGAGGGAGCGTCCGACGAAGGGCTGTGGCTGGCGGAGTAGCCGTAGTCAGCGGCGTCGCTGATGGCGTCAGCGAGACTGCTGGCGCCGCCGCGCTTGACCGTTTCGCGAGACCGGCCGCACTCCAGCGGAGTGCTATCGACCAGCAGGACATCGTCATCGTTTCCGGGGCTGTGGGCGGCGAACTCGGCGATCAGCGCTTCGATCGTGTCCGACAGCGCCTCGCGACGCTTATACAGGCCAGCGCGGTCCGGGATGGCCGGGAACAGGTGGATCAGGCGCTTGCGGGCCACGGCCAGAAACCGGGGATCGGATGTGATTCCCATGATCGCCTGGGCGACGCCAGAGCGTGATGACCTCAGCATCGGTCACGATCCGCTTGGCGTTTTGGTCGCGGCGGGCAGGAGATCGACACAGCCGCCGGGATCCGCGTACCGGGCCGGCGGCGACGGTTCGAGAAGCCGGAGTCCGAGTGGCTCGTCCGAGAGGACGAAGAACTCCGGATCGTTCCCAAAGAGCTGTGGGAGACCGTCCGCAGGGCCGCAAGCAGACGCACCGCACGTGGCCTGGCGGCAACGGCAAGCGAGGCTTCTCAGGCGAGCAGGGGAGCCGGCAGGCGCACTCCCCACGCACCTCCTGGCTGGAGACATGGTCTGCGGATCTTGCGGTGCCACGATCGCTCAGGTCAGCGGCAAGAACGGCGGGTGCTACGGCTGCCTCGCCGCCACCAAGGGCGCCTGCGAGAACAAGACCCTGGTACGGACGACACTCGCCGAGAAGGTCGTCCTCGAGGTGCTCAAGGACGAACTGGCCGACCCGGTGCATGTCGCCTACGTCTTGCAAAACAAGTCGAGGAGGATAACGTCAAGCTACGCTCGGACTGCCCGACATGCTGAAGCTGAGCTATCAGCCGAGCAGCGCCGGCTTGCCAACTTCGTCGGGTTCATCGGCGAAGGTCGTGGAAGCCAGGCGCTCGCCAAGGCCCTGGTCGAGACCGAGCGCCGCGTCGAGACGCTCGCCGACGAGGTCGACGCGCTCCGCCGGAGCCGGGAGAAGGTCTTCCCGCCCCCGCCCGTCGAGTGGATCAAGGACCGGCTGGAGAACCTGCAGGAGATCCTTGAGAAGCGCACCGCTCGCTCTGCAAAGACCCTGCGGGACTTCCTCGGTCCGATCCGGCTGGAACTCGTCAGGCCCGACATCGGACGCCCTTTCTACCGAGCCACCACGCGACGCGCTCGCCCTCATCGAAACGCCCCCCGACCGGAACGGTGCGGAGGGCGGTTCGAATTCTTTGCAAAAGTGGAGACGGCGGGAATTGAACCCGCGTCCGCGGTCGCGTGAAAGGTGGCGTCTACGAGCGTAGCCGGCGCTCTGATCTCGTCCTCGGCTCGCCTCGCCGGCGGGGTTGCCGAGTACCAGCTCCATTGGATGTCCCCGGATCGGCTGGAGCGATCCTCACCGGGCGAGCCTGCTGTTTGATCCCGGTGCTCCCCGCCGCAGGCGAACGGGAAACCGGGAGGCTCGCGGCTTAGCTAGTCGCTAAACGGCGAGACCGAACTCGTGAGAGTCCGCACTTATTTTTTTCCCGGGTGTTTTACGAGGCCTCCCGGGACCTCGACTCGCAACCACCCCCACGAGCCGACCACGTCGAAGCCTGTCGTCCCCGGGGGTTGGGTCTAGTACTGCACGGCCGATTGTAGAGCCTCGACCGCGTGAGCTGCCCTGGATGCTCAGGAGCACGGGACGCCACGAGGACCGAATCGAAGCAGAACGTAAGACCTTCAAGAACCTTCGAAGAACCTTCGAAGAACCGATGTTGCGCCTGCGACAATAGAGGAGCGATGGCACCCCGCACCCAATGGCTCCCCCCGGCCGCGCCACCCCGCGCCCCGCGCGAGCGCCTCGATGCAGGCGACCTCGCGCCGCCCCGCGCGCTCCCGCGCGCCGACTTCGAGCCTGCCGCGTTCGAGCCGCCGTCCCGGTCCGGTCGGCCGTCGTTCATCAAGCGTGGAGGCCCCGTCCTGGCCGCGGTGATCGCATTCCTTGCCAAGTTCAAGGCGATCCTTCTGGTCCTACCCAAGTTGAAGCTGCTGGCGAGCTCGGGCACCGCACTCGTCTCGCTCGCCGTCTACGGGTGGGCCTTGGGCTGGGCGTTTGGCGCCGGCTTAGTGGCGCTGCTGTTCGTGCACGAGATGGGGCACGTGATCGCGCTCCGGCGGGAGGGCATCAAGGCCAGTGCACCCATGTTCATCCCCTTCCTCGGGGCGGTGATCAGCGCGCGCTCACTCGGGGAGAACGCGCTCGCCGAAGCGCGGGTCGGACTGGCGGGCCCGATCCTGGGCAGCATCGGCTCGGCCGCGTGCTTCCTGCTGTGGCACACCACGGGCAACGACATCTGGCGCGCGCTCGCGTACACGGGCTTTCTGCTCAACTTGTTCAACCTGATCCCGGTGGTACCGCTCGACGGCGGCCGCGCGATGGCGGCGATGGCGCCATCGATGTGGTTCGCCGGCTTCGCGGGCATCGTGGTGCTGGCGTTTGTGTTCACCAATCCGATCATCCTGCTGGTCATCCTGTTCGGGGGACTCGAGACCTACCGACGTTGGAAGCTGCGGCGCAACGGCGGTGCGCAGCAGCAGGCCTACTACCGCGTCAAGCCGCTTCACCGAGCGCTCGTCGCCGCGATCTACCTGTCACTGATCGCATTGCTCGTCGTCGGCATGCAGGCCACCAACCTAACGGGCACATTCGGTTAGCGGCGCCTCAGCGTCCCACCGAGACGGCCCGTCTCACAGCAAGCGCGCTGAGGCGCGTCTCACCGATATGGCGGGCGCATGACCCGAGTGTCGTCGCGATCGTTTTTCTCCGACCACCAGAAGGTGTAGAGCAGCGACAGGGGCAACGCGACCAAACCGATCACGAACAAGACGGTTCCTGTGGTCTGGAGGTCGAGAAAGCTCGTATGCAGCGTGACGGCCCATTTCAGGATCGCGCCAACCGCTATCAAGGCAAGAGCAGCACCGATCGTCATCCGCGTACCTTACCCCGTCCGGCGGACGGCAAGCGCGCAGCCCCGTCGTGCCGTCCTTATCACCGCCCCGCTTGGCGCAATTCACGTTGCACGTCGCGGGCCATGTCGCGGTCGCGGATCGCGTCGCGCTTGTCGTAGAGGTTCTTTCCGCTCGCGAGCGCAACCTCAACCTTCGCCCTCGAGCGCTTCCCGGAGAAGTACATCCGGGTCGGTACAAGGGTCAAGCCACGTTCGCGTGTCCTGCCGATGAGCCGCTCGATCTCCGAACCGTGCAGCAGCAGCTTGCGATCGCGCTCGGGCTCGTGATTGGCGCGGTTCGCTGGTCCGTAGGGCGGTATGTAGACCCCGATCAGCCACGCCTCGCCATCGCGGATGGTGGCGTAAGCGTCCTTGAGCTGCGCCTTGCCCTCGCGCAGTGACTTGACCTCCGTTCCGGTCAGCACGATCCCGCACTCGAAGCGCTCGAGCAGGTGGTATCGGAACGAAGCTCGGCGGTTGGACGCGATGTCGCCGGGAGCCATCTTGCGTTTGCCAGAGCGTTGAGCCATCGAAAGTCTTCGGTCCTCCTCAGAAGCCCTCAGTCATCGCGGGGAGCAGGTCCACCCTACCCCGCGGCGCGTCGATACCCCCCACCTGCACCGCCAGTGCGTCGCCGAGCCTGATCGCGCTCCCAGTTCGCGCTCCGGTCAAAATCGTGCCCTGCTCGTTTAGCTCCCACCAGTCTCCGCGCAACCGGCGAACCGGCAACATCCCCTCAAACGAGCCATCGGGACCGAACGCGACGAATGCACCGGCGCGTATCAAGCCCACCACCTCGCCGTCGAACACCGTCTCCGGACCGGACGCTCGCAGCGAGCGGGCAAGTAGGAACGCGCCGGCGATGTCGTCGGCATCCCGCTCGATCGCTACGGCTTCGCGCTCGCGGGCGGACGCCCAGTCCGCGGCGCTCGCCACCCAGGAAGCCTCCGGCGCAGGCCCACCGGCGACCACGGACAATAGCGCCCGATGACAGACGAGGTCGGGATAGCGGCGGATCGGAGACGTGAAGTGACAGTAACGCGGCGACTGCAGTCCGGCGTGCCCTAGGTTGCGAGGGGAGTAATGCGCCTGCTTGAGCGAACGCAGCACGAGGCTCGTCAAGGCCCTGCGCCCGCGCCCCGCCGTTGCACCGAGATGGCGCTCGAGCATCTGCGATGCCTCCCCTACGAGGTCCGCCGCCTGCTGAGAGGTCATCTGGCGAGGAAGCGCAGGAGTGGGCACGCCGAGTGACTGGAGCTGATCGTTCAGCCGCTGCAGCGCCGGCGCGTCGGGTCGCTCGTGGACGCGAAACAGGGTTGGCACCTTGCGTGACTCGAGCCGTCCCGCCACCTGCTCGTTGGCCGCAATCATCAAGTGCTCGATCAAGCGATGGGATTCGCTCAGCGCAAGCGCCTGCGCGCCGACCACGTTCCCGGCAGCGTCGAGCTCGAACTCAGGCTCTGATGACTCGAGCGTCAGCGCTCCCTGCGAAGCGCGGCGCCCGCCCAGCGAGGCCGCCGCCACGCGGGCGGCGGCCAGAGACTCGCCCCACGGTGCGTGGGCGCTCTCAGTCCCGGCGAAGATCCTGTCGACGCGGTCGTAGTCCAGGCGCTCGTCGGATCGGATCACCGAGCGGTAAAACGCGACATCGCGGACCCCATCCCCGGCGATACGCAGCTCTACGGTCACCGCCAGCCGATCCTGGGCGGGCAGCAACGAACAGGCCCGCCTTGACAATGATGCCGGAAGCATCGGCTCGACCGCACCGGGGACGTAGACGCTCGTCGCACGGCGAAAGGCCTCACGGTCGGTCGCCGATCCGGGCAGGACATATGCGCAGACATCCGCGATGTGCACCCAGACCCGCCACAAGTCGCCATCGAGCGACGAGGCGGAGATCGCGTCGTCGTAGTCGCGCGCACTCACGGGGTCGATCGTGAACGTAGGCAACGAGCGCAGGTCGCGCCGGCCCGTGAGGTCGGGAGAGCCATCCGCCTCCGGGCCGTCCGCCTCCCGGCCGTCCGCCGCGGCCCGGGCCTCGTCCTGCACCGCCTGCTCAAACGAGCGCCTCAGCCCCCGGTCGACCATCAACGCCTCGATCACATCGCGCGCGATGTCCGCTCGACCCAGGCGCCGGGCCACCACACCCCGTCCGGCGCCCCCCTTTCCCCGGCCGGCCCCGGCCCCCTTCCCCCGGCCGCCGCTCCTCTTCCCCGCGGGCCCGGAGCGCAGGAGCACGAGGTCCCCCGCCCCCGCCCCGGAATCCCGGCCAACCGCCAACCGCGGTCCCGGTGCAAAGAACGGCTCGGCGACGAGGAGCTTCCCGCGGCGCTCGAGCACCGCCACGTGCCCGGAGCCCGGCGCTCGCTCGCCGGCCGTTGCCCCCCCAGCCGCTCCCTTTCCAGGGGCGCTCACCGAGCTTGCGCGGCGACGGTGCGCTCAGCGGCGGCGAGCGCACTGTCCACGCGCGAGCGCGGACTGGTGCTGGCGTACACGTCGGGTGCGATCCCGGGTCCCCGCTTGACCCCGCCCGCACCGAGGTTGCGCCCGCTGGGCGTGAAGTACTCCCCGACGGTGATGTCGAGAGCGCCGCCGTTTGAGAGCGGATCGACCTCCTGGAAGATGCCCTTGCCATATGTCCGCGTGCCGACGACCTTGGCTCGGTGACGGTCCTGCAACGCCGCGGTCACGATCTCGGCCGCGGATGCCGTCCCCCTGTCGACGAGCACCACCATCGGAATGCTCGTGGAGATCGCGCCGCCCTTGGCGACGTACACCTGGCGCGGTTGGCTGCGTCCGTCGGTCGACACGACCGTCCCGTCGGGGATGAAGATGCTGGCGACATCGACTGCCTCATTGATCTGCCCACCCCCGTTCGCGCGCAGGTCGAGGATCAGTGCATGCGCTCCGTCGTGGAGCACGTTGTCGACCTGAGAGCGAAGCTGGGCACCCGCTCCCGACACTTCGAAGGTGCTCAGCGCCAAGTAGCCGATCCGCAGCCGGTGAAACGTGACCACACGACCGCTGGCCACCTCGCGTACGATTCTCGCGCGCGTGACCGCAACGGTCCGCCGGCGCTTTCCGCTGAGCACCGTCAGCGTCACGCGGGTCCCGGCGGGCCCCGTGATCAGTCCGGTGGAAAAGCTCGCCGGGCGGTTGGCCAGCGAGGTCGCGCCGACGCTGAGGATCAGATCGCCGCCAAGGAGTCCCGCGTGCGCCGCGGGAGAGCCCGCGAGCACCTCGGCGATCCGCAGCCCGCGCGGATCCGGAGCGGCGTCGACGCCGATGCCGCTCAGGTGCGAGCTGCTCTGACGCTGCATCGAGCGGTATTCGGCCGGACTGAAGTAGTACGAGTAGGGGTCCTCGAGGCTCGCCACGGCGGCCGTCAGGCCCTCGTTGAGAAGCTGGTGCGTGTTCACCGGGCGGTAGTAGTCGCGCGAGATCATTCCCAGCACCTGCTGGGTGAACTGGCCTTCGCCGTCGCCGACGAACGTTCCGCGCACCGACGACGGAATCCAGCTCGGGTGCCCGCCGAGCCAGACCCCAATCAGAAGCACGATCACCCCTGCGACCAACCCGGCGACGATCCGCGGTGAGCGTGCAAAGCGCGAGGACACGCCCGGAGGGTAGCCGGAGCACCGATCGTCGATGCCGGGTGCCGGTGCTCGTACTGGCCGGCGGGCCAGTACGAGCCGCAGCTAAACCCGCAAGAAGCGCCGCAGCGACAGCCCGGAGCCGAGCGCCGAAACGGCCACGCCGCAAACCAGCAGCACCGCGAGCAGTGCCGCGAATGGGATCGTGTGCAAAGCGGAGACCAGCGTCCAGTCGCCGAATACGGGATCGAGCAGCGCGAGCTTGGCCACGCCGAGCACCGCCGTCGCGAGCGCCGCTCCGGCCGCACCGACGACGATGCCCTCGATCACGAACGGCCAGCGGATGAACCAGTCGGTCGCCCCCACCAGCTTCATCACCTCCACCTCCCGGCGGCGCGCGTAGAGCGAGAGGCGGATCGTGTTGGCGATCAGCAAGATCGACGCCAGCGTCAGGAGAATGGTCACGATGATCGCCGCGACCGTCACGCCGCCGGTGATCTTCAGGATCTTCTTGGTCTCGTGCTCATAGCCCGAGACGCTTTGGATCGCGGGGTCGACCATCCGCACACCGCCCTTCGGTGCGCTCGGCTGCAGCGCGCTGCGCACCGCCAGCACGTTAGCCGGGTTGTCTGCGATCACATGAAAGGTGTCGGGCAGGGGGTTGGTCCCAAGCAAGGCATAGGCCTGCGAGTTCTGCACGGACTGCTGTGCGAGGGCAGTCGCCTTGGAGACGAACTGCACCGACTTGACGTGGGGCAATTGGAATAGTTCCTTGCGCACCCGCGTCTCGTCGGCCGGGGTCGCGCTCAACTTCATGTACGCATCGACGAAGACCCTGCTGCGGACGCTGCTCGCCTCGCCCTGGGCAGCCTGGACGAGGGGGATGAAGACGCCGAGCACGAGCATTGTCACCAGCACCGTCGCGAGTGCCGCGAAGGTGGGGGCGGCATTGCGGCGCATCGCGCGCAGCGCCTCGTGCAGGAAGAACCCGAGCTTCATGCCTGGGATGCGTGAGGGTGGCGATCGAGCATGCCTAGACCCCGGGCGGGCGCGTGCCATCGCCGCGCATCCTGTGCGCAAATTCCCTTGTCGTCTCGTCGCGCGCGTACAAGCCGGTTGCCTCGTCGCGGACGATCCGCCCGGCCGAGAGCTCCAGCACGCGGCGGCGCATCTTGTCGACCATCGGCTGGTCGTGGGTAGCGACGAGGACCGTCGTGCCGGCGCGATTGATCCGGTAGAGCAGCCGCATGATGTCGATGCTGGTCTCGGGATCGAGGTTGCCCGTCGGCTCGTCGGCCAGCAGCAGCGGCGGGTGGTTGACGAACGCCCGCGCGATCGAGACGCGCTGCTGCTCGCCCCCGGAGAGCTGATCGGGGTAATTGTGGAGCTTGGTCGAGAGGCCTGTCAGGCGCAGGATGTCAGGGACCTTGTTGCGAATCTCCCGGCGCTTGCCGCCAGTGACCTGGAGCGCGTAGGCGACGTTGTCATACACGTTGCGGTTCGCCAGCAGCTTGAAGTCCTGGAACACCACCCCGATGTTGCGCCGGTAGTAAGGGACGCGGCTGCGAGCGATACCTTGGAGGTCGCGCCCGGACACCCGAATCGTACCGTCGGTCGGCGCGAGCTCCTTGATCAGCAGGCGCATTACCGTCGATTTCCCGGATCCTGTGGCGCCGACAAGAAATACGAACTCCTCGCGGTCAATCGAGAAAGTGGCCTCGTCAAGGCCGACGCCGCCGGGGTAGCGCCTGGAGGCGCTGCGGAACTCGATCACCGGCGGGCCATTGGGGAGCGAGCCTCGTTTCTGCTCCGGACGGTGGGCAGGGATGACTGTGGCGCGCGCCGCGGGCACCGGCATGGTGCGGCGGGGGCGTTGTTGTGATCTTTGGCTTGCCATGGGCTGGCGCAGCGTAACCGCCCCGGCTGTAATTAGGGACTTTTCACAGGCCCTTGCAACGCGATTTGCAGGACGATCGCCAAGCGCAACCCCCCGTACCGTGGATCGAGCCTAAAGCAAGGATTAATGGGCGGCTGCGCCGCCCCGTTTCTCGGCTCGGCCTCAGTCAGTGCCCGCCGCAGCTTTTGGTGAGTGTCATCGCCGAGCGCTACCGTTCTAACGCGATGAGCACGATCGAGCCGGCGATTTTGCCAAACGGCCTGCCGCTGTATCGGATCGCCGTCCCGGGGACGCGCGCCACCACGATCCTCGTCGCGTTCGACGCGGGCGCTCGCACCGAGACAGCGCCGGAGAATGGAATCGCCCATTTCCTGGAGCACCTCGTGTTCAAGGGTGGTGAGAAGTACCCCACTTACCGCGATGTCAACCACGCCGCAGAACGGATCGGGGCTGTGCTGAACGCTTACACGAGCCACGACCTCGTGGCCTTCCACATCACCGCCCGCGCAGAGCGCGCGCTGGAGGCCGCCGACCTGCTCACGGACTTCGCCGCTCGGCCGCGGATCGACCCCGATGAGCTCGACCGCGAGCGCGGGGTGGTGATGCAAGAGATCGCGCGCGCAAACGACCAACCCGCGATGATCGCCGAGCACCTGATCGACCAGGCCGCGTTCGGAGACCATCCACTCGGGCGTCCTGTGCTCGGCACCACCGAGCACCTGCGCGAGACCTTCACGCGGGATGGGGTGATCGCCTTCCGCAACCGGCGCTGGTCTCCCGAGCGCGGTGCTGCGTTCGTGGTCGGAAACCTCGATTCGCTTGCTATCGCCTCCGGCGGGGGAGATGGCGGCGGCGGACATAGCGGTGGTGGCGGTGGTGGTCGTGGGGCCAGCGGCATTGGCGGCGGCGGTGGCGCCGGGAGCGGTGGCGCCGCCGGGAGCGGTGGCGCCGGCGAGCTAGAGGAGCTGTTTGACCGCTTCCCGCGGCAGCCCGCGCCGGCGGCGTCTGAGCCGGCGAGGGCGTTCTCTCCACGGACAATGGTCCACGAACGCGATTCCAGCCAGTCTCACCTGCGCATGTCCTACCGGCCCGCGCTGGAGGTCTCCGACCGCCGCCAGCGCGCTGCGCTACTGATCTACTCGACGCTGCTCGGCGGCTCGATGGGCTCGCGCCTATTCGACGAGATCCGCGAGCAGCGGGGCCTTGCCTATTCCGTGCACTCGAGCGGCCATGCTTATGCCGATGTGCCGGTGCTGCAGATCTCGGCGGGCCTCGACTCGAGCAAGTGCCTCGAGGCGTATTCACGGATGAGGGAGATCGTGACCGAGCTCAGGGTGCATGGACCGAGCGAAGCGGAAGTGGAGCGGGCGCGTGCGTACGTCGCGGGGGCGCGGGCGATCGCGTTCGAGCACAGCGCTACGGTGGCCCGCCACGCCGCCCAGCAGACGATCCTCTACGGCGAGGAGATAGATCTCGACGCGACCATCGCGCTGATCGACGGCATCTCCCGCCAGGAGGTGACCGAGGTCGCAGCCAGGGTCACGGACGAGCTCTCGCTCGCGTGCGTCGGGCCACACACGGTCAAGGAGCTGGAGTCCGTCTGAGAACCACGGTCCCCGTCGCGCGCGCGGTTGCGCTCCCACGTGCCGTCGCGTTCGCGGTCGCGCTCGTGGGCGCCCTTGCGCTCGCACTCGCCGCCTGCGGGTCTGTGAGGCACGACCCAAAGCCCGCGCCGCCGGTCGCCGTCGCGTCGCCGGTCGTCAAGCCCCTGCGGCCCGCGCGCCCCTCCCCGGCTGCGATCGCGCTCGGTGTCGCCCTACGGCGGTGGCTGGCGCTCGAAGGCCCCGGCGGCGCTGGCGCCGTTTACGACCTCCAGGCGCAGGCGCCGCTGTTCGCACTGCGCGCCGGGAACAAGCAACCGCCGGCATCGGTCGAGAAGCTCTACACCTCGCTGGCGCTCGCGCGCAAGCTCGGTCCGGGCGCCCGCCTGCACACCACCGTGCTCGGCACCGGGCACCTGGGCCCCGGCGGCGTCTGGCACGGCAACCTGTACCTGAGAGGCGGCGGTGATCCGACCCTGGGCGACGGCACCTTCAACCGCGTCTTCGAGTTCGGATACGGCCCAACCACGCTTCAACTGACCCAGCAATTGACACAGGACGGAATCCACTCCGTCACCGGCTCGGTGATCGGCGACGCGTCGCTATTCGATTCGAGCCGCGGCGGCCCGGCGACCGGTGACGCTCCGGACATCCCCGACTTCGGCGGTCAGCTCGGCGGGCTCACCTACGATCACGGCGCGACCGGACGATTGTCCCCCGGCGCCTTCGCGGCCAAGCAGTTCGTGCTCACGCTCGCAGGCGCGCACGTGAAGGCGGTCGCCGCACGCTCGACGGCCAGGACGCCGCCCGGCGCCCGCAGTCTGGCCGTCGTCAGCTCGCCTCCGGTCTCGGTCATGCTGCGCCTGATGGACGTGCCCTCCGACGACTTCTTCGCCGAGATGCTCACCAAGCAGCTCGGCGCGAGGTTCGCTCATGCCGGGACGATCTCCGCCGGGGCGCGCGTGATCAAGCAGGTGATCAAGGGCTTTGGCCTTCACCCTACGATCGTGGACGGCTCAGGTCTTTCGCGCTCTGACCGCTCCTCTCCGCTGGAGGTGGTCGACCTGCTCCGCGACCTCTGGCGCACGCCTGACGGTGATCTACTCGAGGCGTCCCTTCCCGTGGTAGGCATCAATGGCACGGTCAGGAATATCGCGACCAGGACGGCCGCCCAAGGCAACTGCGAGGCCAAGACCGGCACGCTCAACGGCGTCACCAACGTGGCCGGCTACTGCCGGACTCGCTCCCACCACGTGCTCGCCTTCGCGCTGTTCGCCCAGGGCCCGACGAACGCGCGCGCCCTGGTACTGGAGGGTCAGATGTTGGCAGCGATCGCGAGGTTCTGAGGTTTGGCGGGTGCGTCGAGGACGTTGGGCTTGCCGAGCGCGCATGCGGGGCGGGCAGGGACGCGGGGCGGGTGAGGCTGGAGAAACCCGGGGACCGGCCGAACCCTCAGGCGCTCAGCGCAACCTCCGTCCCCGCGACTACTCCTTCGTCGTGCAGCGTGCCGATCTCGGCACCGCTGAGACCGAGCTCCTCGCCGAGTATCTGGTCGGTGTGCTCGCCCAGCAGCGGGGCTCGGGTGGGCGCTACGCGCTCGCTGGCGGAGAAGACCAGCGGCGAGCCTGGGGTCAGGTAGGTGCCGATCCCCGGCTGCTCCAATTCCCGGAACATAGGATTGGCGGTCGAGCACCGCGGGTCTTCGTTTACCGCCTCGCGGAAGGTGTAATACGGGCCCCAGCAGACGCTGTGGCGGTCGAAGATCTCGCTGATCTCCGCGACCGTGCGCGCGAACATCCACTCCTTGAGGATTGCGCCGATCAGCTCGCGGTTGCGCCAGCGTTCCCCCTCCTTACGCAGGTCGGCGCCGATGACCTGCTCCAGCGTGGCAAATGCCGCTTTCAGCTCGGTTGCCTCGATCAGGCTCGCCCACTGCTTGGCCGTCAGCGCCACGACCATTATGCGCCGGCCCTCCTTGGTGGTGAAGTCCCGGCCAAAGGCACCGTAGAGGTAGTTCTGATCCTTGATGCGGTCGCGCCCCAGCACCTGCGCCTCGGCGATCTTGCCAAGGTTGCCGATCATCGCGAAGGCGACATCGGAGAGGGCAATGCGCACGAGCTGCCCCTCGCCAGCCAGTCGGCGGTGGCGTTCGGCGGCGAGCAGGCCGGCGACTGCCATCTGGCCGGTGATGCAGTCCCACGCGGGCAGCAGGTGGTTGAACGGGGCATCGAGGTGGCGCGGCCCTGTGGCCCACGGGAAGCCAGTCGCAGGGTTGATCGTGTAGTCGACCGCCGAGGAGCCGTCGTGGTTGCCGACGATGTTGACCATCACGAGGTCGGGACGGCCGGCGCAGAGCGCGTCGAAGCTCAGCCAGCCGCGGGCGGGGAAGTTGGTCAGGAAGAGGCCGCACGACTCGCCCGGCTGGGTGATCAGCGCGCTCAGCAACTCGCGGCCCCTGGGGTTGCGTAAGTCGACCTGGATCGAGCGCTTGCCCTTGTTGAGCCCGTGCCAGAAGAGCGACACGTCCTCGTCGTTCACGGGCCAGCGGTGATAGTCGAGGCCACCGCCGATGGGATCGAAGCGGATCACGTCGGCGCCCATCTGGGCGAGCGTCATGCCGCCCAGCGGGGCCGCGACGAAAGCCGAGCCTTCGACCACGCGCATACCTTCGAGAATGCCGTTCATCGCGTCCTCTCTCTACCCCCCTCAACCTTCATTGCGTTCTCGCCTTCTCTGCTCGACATTCATCGTCGCTTCTCCCTGCACTTCTCGATCATCATGCCATGAGGCCGACGAATCGCCAGTCGAGCACCGGAGTTACCGAAACCGGTTCTTGCGCGCCGGGGCGCTGGGCATGCACTACCGCGCGCAGATCAAGCAGCGCGCACTGCTCGCCGGAGCGCTGCATCGGATGCACGGCCTCGAGCGTCAGCTCGGTGCTCAAGATGTCACCCTCGAACACCGGTCCGGTGTGCTCGCAGCTTCGCCAGGCGAGAATCGTCAGCAGGTTCGGCAGCGCCCGCGTGGCCTGCGCAGCGGCCACGGCGATCGTGTAGCCGCCGTATACCAGGCGGCTGCCATGGGCGCTCCCGCCCGCGTCGGTGTGCGTCTTGGCGACGTTCAGGATCAAGCGCGCCAGCTCCGGCGCCGCGGTCACCGTGTCGCGTGCCTCGATCTCGTAGACGGTCCGCGCAGCCAGATCGCCCGCGTGGACGCCCGGCATCCGCTCACGCGCGGCGCCGAAGGACCAGTCCTCAGGTACCGCGGCGTGCAGATCCTCCTGCTGGAGCTCCTGGGGAATGAAGTCGAAGCGGTCCGCATGATCGGTCTGCACCTTCGGATCGCGCAGCGGGATCATCGGGGCGCGCCAATAGTCGAGCACAGGCCGGCCGTCCTGGTCGACCGTGCGGATGCGCAGCGCCACGAGACCCGTAGCGGTGCCGTCCGGACGCGGGCGGTTCTGCTTGCACCCGACCACTTCGGTCGTCGTTCGCAGGGTGTCGCCGATGTGCACGGAGCGCTGGAGGACCAGGCCCCGGTAGAAAAGGTTGCCACGGACGCGAAAAGTCGGCTCGGTGGACTGGCCGATCGAGACGTCGCAGACGAGGTTGGGGTGCGCGAGCGGCTGCGAGCGGCCAGTCACCGCCAAGCTGAGCGTGGCGTCGAGCGACAAGCGCATGCGGTCGCCCACGATCGCCTGGTGCAGCGCCGCATGGCCGTCGGTCAGCGTCACCGCGGGGCCGCCGTAGAGTTGACCGATCTGGAAGTCCTCGAAGTAGGGACCGCCGACCTGCACCACCTGAGCTCGTTCCCCAGCCTCCCGCATGCGATCGTATTAGAGCGCATCCGCGGGGTCTCGGCGTCGCCGCACGATCCGGCGCGCCAGCGGGACCGCGCTCCGCGGGTCGGGCGTCGCCTGGGATTCGGCGCGCCAGCGAGACCGCGCTCCGCCACGACGCTCCCGACGCGCAGCGCAGCCCGGTAGGCTCGCCTTCGTGACCGCGCGACGCTCGTGTCTGTCGGTCCCCGGGTCATCGGAGAAGATGCTCGCCAAGGCGCGCACGCTCAGATCCGACGAGGTGGTGATCGATCTCGAGGACTCCGTCGCGCCACCCGTGAAAGCACAGGCCCGGACGGCCGTGACGCAAGCGCTCGCCGAAGGAGACTGGGGCGAGCATGCGGTCGCGGTGCGCGTCAACGGGCCGGCGACGCGCTGGTGCCACCGTGACGTGATCGACGTAATCGCCGGCGCCGGGGATGCGCTGGCCTCGCTCGTCGTTCCCAAGGTAGAGTCACCCGGCGAGTTGGAGTTCGTGGCGCGGCTCGCGGGAATGGTGGAAGCGGAGATGGACGCCGGGAGCCCGTCCGCCGGCCGGGCCGCGCCGGTCGGGCTGCAGGCGCTGATCGAGACCGCCGCAGGATTGCGCCACATCAACGCGATCGCGCACGCCAGCCCGCGCCTGGAGGCGCTGATCGTGGGCTACGCGGACCTTTCCGCCTCGCTCGGGTTGCCACCCGAAGGCGCCTATTCGGGCGACCGCTGGCACCACGTGCTGGAGACGGTGCTGATCGCCGCGCGCGAAGCGGGCCTACAGGCAATCGATGGGCCATACCTCGCAATCGCGGACCTCGAGGGCTTTCGGGAGGCGGCCCAGCGCGCCCACGCGCTGGGCTACGACGGCAAGTGGGCGCTTCACCCGACCCAGATCGACCTACTCAACGACCTCTTCGCGCCGGGGGCGCACGAGCTGGCAAACGCCCGTGCCGTGCTCGGCGCCCTGCAGGCGGCCGAGCGCCTCGAGGAAAGGGGCGCCGTGATGCTCGACGGGGCGATGATCGACGAGGCCAGCCGCAAGCTCGCCACGCAGATCCTCGCTCGGGGCGCGGCCGCCGGGCTCCTCGACGAGTAAAGCCGTGGCGGGAGGTGGGCGTGGTACGCGACGGTTCGGTCAGAAGCCTCGCAGCGCAGCCCGACCGTTCTCAAGCGCGCGTTCGGTGCTCGGCGGCGCTTTGACGAGCACCGGCCTTCTGCTCCAGCGTCATTGCTCCAGGATGGTCGACCCCGGGCCATGGCGTGAGCAACAGCAGCAGACGGGCGTCCGAGCGGGCATGCACGGCGTGGCGCTCGTTCGGGGCGAGCTCGACGAGTAGACCGCTGCCGCCGCTGACGCTCGCTCCCGCGCTGGTGGTGATCTCGACCTCGCCGCCGAGCACGACGATCCAAGCCGGCTCGTGGACCTGGTGATCTTCGAAGCTCTCGCCGGCCGGAATCATCAGCGCAATCGCGCGCGTGTCATTGGTCGAGGCGAGAATCTCGGGTGCGTGTGGCCGCAGGTCCAGATTCGTGATTGTCCAACTGTTCATGCTGTCTCCCTCCTTCTAGCAGCTCGCCGCGCCGGGGCCAGTCGGACTATGCGCCGGCGCATCCGGGCAAGGCGCTTGTTCGCAGCCCGTCCCGGCGGATAGGTCGGGCATCCGGGCGAGACGCCCGCCAGGCGCTCCGGAGTGCCCACGACCAGGTCGCTCTCACCCGGACGCGCCACGCCGGGCCGGGCTGCGTCCCGCGGGTTGCCTTGGAGCCTCGGATACGGCGAGCTGAGGGATCGGGGCCTTCACGACCCCGCTCGTCGTGACCTCGATCACCTTACTGTGGTGGGTGATCCGGAGCGCCGGCCCCTCCAGGAGCGAGTAGCGGACTTCCTCGTGCGTGACCTCGACCCGTAGGCGCCGCCCCCGGAAGCAGATGCCGAAGGCCAGGCGCGCCAGCCGCCCGGGCAGGCGGGGCGAGAAGGAAAGACTGCCGTCGTGGTCGCGCATTCCGCCGAAGCCGGCGACGGCCACAATCCACGCGCCGGCTAGCGAGGCGATGTGCAGGCCGTCGCGAGTGTTGTGCTCGAGGTCGTTTAGATCCATCAGCGCGGCCTCGGCGAAGTAGTCGTGGGCCAGCTCCAGGCATCCCACCTCTGCCGCGATGACGGCTTGCGTGCACGCCGACAGCGAGGAGTCGCGCACCGTCAGAGCTTCGTAGTAGGCGAAGTTGGTGGCCTTCTCCTGCGCACTGAATGCATCTCCGCGCAGGTGCAGGGCGAGCACGAGGTCGGCCTGCTTGACGACCTGCTTGCGGTAGAGCTCGACGTAGGGGAAGTGCAGCAACAGCGGATATTGCTCGGGAGCGGTGTGCGCGAAGTCCCACAGCTGGTGCTCGGTGAAGCCCTCGGCCTGGGGGTGCACGCCGAGCTGCTCGTCGAAGGGGATCAGCATCGCCCGCGCGGCGTCGCGCCAGCCCGCGACCTCCTCCGAATCGACGCCCAGCTCGGCGGCCGCGCCGCCGTGGCGTTCGGCGACGTCGACTGCCAGGCGCAGGTTGCGCTGGGCCATGAGGTTGGTGTAGACGTTGTTGTCGGCGACGGCGCTGTACTCATCGGGCCCGGTCACGCCGTCGATGCGGAAGCGCCCACCGGCGTCGTGATGACCGAGCGAGCGCCATAGCCGCGCAGTCTGCACCAGCAGCTCGAGTCCGACCTCGCGCTCGAACGCCTCATCGTCGCTCGCCGCCTGATAGCGCCCGACGGCGTCGGCGATATCGGCGGCGATGTGGAAGGCGGCCGTACCGGCTGGCCAGTAGCTCGAGCATTCCTGCCCGTCGATCGTCCGCCAGGGAAACGCCGCACCCTCAAAGCCCAGGAGCTTCGCTCGCTCGCGCGCCATCTCCAGCGTCGCGTGGCGCCAGCGCAGTGCGTCGCTGACAGCGTGCGGGGCCGTGTAGGTCAGCACGGGCAGGACGAAGGTCTCGGTGTCCCAGAAGGCGTGCCCGTCGTAGCCCGGGCCGGTCAGGCCCTTGGCGGCGATCGCGCGCCGTTCGCCCCTCGCGCCGGCTTGGAGAGTGTGAAAGAGCGCAAAGCGCACCGCCTGCTGGAGCTCGGCGTCGCCGTCGAGCTCCACGTCGCCGCGATCCCAGAAGTCGTCGAGATACTCGCGCTGGCCGGCGAGCAACCCCTCCCAGCCGGTGTGGCGCGCCTCCGCGAGCGCTGCGGAGACCTGATCGCGCAGCGCAGCGCTAGAGCGCTCGCTCGACCACCCGTAAGCCAGCAGCTTGAGCACCCGCAACCGCTGCCCGGGCTGCAGATCGGCCGTGACCGTCACCCGCGCGAGGTCCTCGAAGCTCTCGGTCGCCGTCTCGGTCCCAGCGGGCCCATCGACGAGGTGATCCATCGCGGCTGCCATCCGCAGCCCGCTCTTTTGGGTGGTGTGGACCAGCACGGCGCGGGCGTCGTGGTGTGAGAACTGCTCTGAGCGCAGGGCCGCGCCCAGCTCCGCTGCCGCACGGGGATCGATGGCGCCTGCCGGCAACGGCTCGTTGGCGACGAGCGCTGATTGCACGACCAGCCGCGCCGGCTCCTCCAGCGGCTGCACCTCGTAGAGGATCGCGGCGACCGCCCGCTGCACAAAGGAGACCAGGCGCACCGAAGAGACGCGCACCCCCTTGCCGACCGGCGAGCGCCACTCGGTTCTGCGCCGCAGCACCCCGGCCCTGAAGTCCAGCGTCCGCTCATGATTGCGCAGCTCGCCGAAGCGAACGTCGAAGGGCTCATCGTCGACGAGCAGGCGGATGATCTTGCCGTTGGTGACGTTGACCACCGTCTGCCCGGCCTCGGGGTAGCCGTAGCCGCCCTCGGCATAGGGCAGCCGGCGCTGCTCGTAGAAGCCGGCCAAATAGGTGCCCGGCAAGCCCGACGGCTCACCCTCGTCGAGGTTGCCACGCAGCCCGATGTGCCCGTTGGCCAGGGCGAGCACCGACCCGGCCTGGTCGAGCACGTCGAGGTCGAGCTCGGTCTCGCAGATCGACCATGGGTCGACCGAGAAGGAGGGATGCCCGATCACTCCGCGGGCAGCAGCTCGGCGAGATCAGCGACGACCACGTCCGCGCCGTGCGCCCGCAGCGCGCCGGCCTGCCCAGCGCGATCGACCCCGACCACGCAGGCAAAGCCGCCCGCTCGCCCCGCCGCCACACCGGCCAGCGCATCCTCGAACACCGCCGCTTGACCGGGCTCCACGCCCAGCGCGCGCGCGCCGGCCAGGAAGGTATCCGGTGCCGGCTTTCCCTTCAGCCGATCGCGCTCGGCGACGACGCCGTCGATCCGCTGCTCGAAGAGATCCGCGATGCCCGCCGCGGCCAGTACGTCGGCGCAGTTCGTGCTCGAGGAGACCACCGCCCGCGCCAATCCGGCATCCCGCGCCGCGTGGACGTATCGGACCGACCCCTCATACGGCTGGACGCCCTGATCGCGGATCAGCCGCAATACGATCTCGTTCTTGCGGTTGCCGAGGCCGTCGACCGTCTCGGCACTCGGCGGGTCGCTCGTTTCGCCGCGCGGGAGCACGATCCCGCGTGAGTCCAGGAACGAGCTCACCCCCTCATAGCGGGGCTTGCCGTCCACGTACTCGTCGTACTCGGCGATGGCATCGAAGGCGACAAATCGTTTGCCCGTGCGCGCCGCTCGCTCGCGCAGGTAGCCGTCGAACATCTCCTTCCAGGCCGCCGCATGGACCTTGGCGGTCTGCGTCAGCACGCCGTCCAGATCGAACAGGCACGCTCTCACCGCGTCAGGCAGTCCGAGCATGCCGCAGACCTTACGGGTTGGGGGCAACGATCGTCAGCGAGAACGTCTTTGGTGCTGATGCCTGCTCGCCCGCAGGCGAGCAGGCTTTGAGATCTCCGAGCCCGCCCGGTCAGGCGATCACGCTCACATGCCAAGCCGTCCGCAGGCCCGCCCAGCAAAGCGCGCAGCGCTCACAAACGCGCAGCGCACACAAGCGCGCAGCGCTCACGGGTGCTCGAGCGGATTTTCGACGGAAATCGCGTGCTCGCCCTCGGGCATGACATCGAGGGCGTCGCCGGCCTGGCTCGAGAGATAAGCAGCGAGGTAGCGTCCAGAGATCTTGTCCGGCGGCCACCAGAGCGCCTCCTCCTAGATGACCGAGTCATCGCCCGCGCCACCGCTGATGTCAGAGCGCAAGTAGCGCGCGTGGCCGCCGGTCAGCAGAAGCCCGCGCAGAATCGGGCGGAAGGGCTGCGGATCGATCTCAGAGCCGACCGATGCTGCGATCGCGTCGGCGGCGGCATCGGCCTGCTGGGCGGCGAGGCCGCCCTGCTTGATCGGGAAGGCGGTCGCGTCTCCCGCGGCGAACACGTCGTCGACGCCGGTGAGCCTGCCATGAGCGTCGGTCTGAATGAACCCGTCTTGGTCGCACGAGATGCCGGCCAGGCGCGGTCCGACCAGGCGGGGCTCGGTGACGATCCTGTCGACCTGCATCCGGCGCCCACCGGGGGTGATCTCGAGCCACCCGCTGGCGCCCGGCTCGCCGTAGCTGCTCGTGTGAAGCGTGACCTGGCGGTCCTCCAGCAGTTGGCGGATCGCAGCGCTTGCGGTCTGGCCGAAGATCCCGAGAGGCTCCTCCTCGGGGGTGATCAAGCTCAGCTCGAGCTCTGAGCGGTGCTGCGCAGCGCATTGCGCCGCGGTCATCAACGCCAGGTCATACAGGGGTAGTGGCCAGCTCGGCCCAGCCGGCTTGACGAACGCCAGCTTGTTGACCTCGCCCTCGCGGAGCTGGTCCAGCAACCGCCGGTAGTTGGGGCCGTCGAGACCGCCGTGGTAGGTCAGCGCTTCCGCTGAGCCCCACCTCCGCTCGGGATGAGCGCCCAGCGCGAGCACGAGCCTGTCGTAGGCGAGCTCATCGCCATCCTCGGTGACGACGAGGTGCCGTTCGGGCTCGACGCGCCCGACAGCTCCGCGGTGCCAGTCAGCGCCAAGCTCGGCCGCGGTGTGCTCGAGGTTGAGGTCGTCCGCACGCTGGCGCTCCGGCGGCTGCTCTAGGGACATCGAGACGTTGACGAAGCTCAGCTCGGGTGCGAGGATCGTGATGTCAAGCAAATCCGCGGCGATCGCGCGCAGTGCCAGCAGCGTCTCCAGGCCGGCGACCCCGCCACCGGCGATCAGTACGCGTGGGCGGGTGCTGTGAGACGAGGAATGGATCGGCACGCGCTACGCGGGCACGAGCGCCACGGCCGCCTCCGGCGTCGCGACCCGGAAGCTGAAGGACTCTTCGAGATAGAGATAGACGGTTTGCGCGTCGTGGTGGAAGTACCCGATGGCGAGATCCTGACCAGATTCGAACAGGAAGTCCCCGCCGCGCCGGCTCAGCACGACCGCGCCGCGCACGCCCGGTGACCACACGAGCGGGCCACCGATGATCTTGCGCAGGTGATCCAAGAGCGGGTAGCCGCCGTGCTCGGTGGTCTCGATGACCGCGGTGTGCTCGTCGGTCCCCAGTGCGATCCCGTAGGGCCCTTCGATCCCAGAGCGCCGTAGCAGAGCGACCGCCTTGGCGACGTGGCTCGGGTACTCGTTGAAGTCGGCACCTCGCGAGAGCTCGGGATGGGGCGAGGCCTCCGTGATCCCTTGCATGCCCGCCTCTGACCAGCCGTGGAAGACCGCTTTGTTCTCCGCCACCGCAAGGCTTCTGGACGCCGCGTCCAGGGCGTCGAGATCGACATCCTCGGCACCGCGGTCCGCCGCGCGCAGCTCCTCACGCGAAACCGTAAATGGCGCCTGCATCTCGGCCAGCGGCAGCACTCGGCGCCGCAGCGCTGTGACGCCGTCGCAAGGCGCCGCGGCGAGCGCTTCGGTCCGCCCGAGGTTGGTAGCCGAGTACTCCCACCCGTGCGGGCCGGAGAAGTCGACGAGCCGTCGCGCCGCCAGCGCGAAGGTCAGCCGCTCGCGGGCCTCCTGGTCGAGGAGCTCCCATCCCGTCGAGGTAATCGGGGCATGGGAACGCAGCAGGTGGTTCTCAGTGCTCACAGGTCGCCTCCTTTCAGGCTGCCGATTCCGAGCGAGACCGATCCGTGCGGTAGCACGCCGACGGCCGGCGCTCGGTCATCGGTGCCCGAGTCATCGTCGGCGGCCTCCTCGGCGGCCTCGCCGTGCTCCACGATGTCGCCCTGCTGGAAGAGGATGCCCTGGGCGATCTCCCTCCACTGGGGCTTCTGGCGCAGCAGAAACTCGAGGTTCATAGCGAAGTGCTTGTACTCCTCGCCCATCGCGTTGCTCATGACCGCGCGAGCCACAGCGTCGGGCTCGACCGCCAAGCGCTGCTCATACCAGCCGATGGCCTCTGCCTCCTCAGTCAACGATGCACAAAGACGGGCAAACGTGCGCGTCTCGGTGGGCAGCTCCTCCGGAGGCTCGTGGTACTGGTCAAATCCCATACCCAGTATCTACCACAAATCCAACTTTGTGCTCGATCTCAGGTCGATCACTCAGTACCCTGGCGTCATGGACTCTGACCGCGCCCAGAAACTGCTCGCACTCGAACGGCTACGTCTCGAACACGCGCTTGCCGCCCTTGCCCGTGGAGGTCCGCTAGAGGCCTCTGAGCGAAGGGAGCCAGGCGACGGGGGTTCCCAAGACCTCTACCAAGACGAGTTCGACGCCGGTCGTTCCGAAGCTCTCAACAAGGAGCTAGTTGCTCTCGAGCGGGCCGAGGCGCGGCTCGCGGCTGGGACATACGGACTCTCGATCGAAAGTGGCGAGCCAATCCCAGACGGACGGCTGGAGGCCGTACCGACCGCCGAACGGACCGTCGAGGAACAGGAACGCAGTCGGCGCCGATAGCGCGTGTTTGCGGGTCGACCACGTCAAGGAAGCCAGGGCACGCTCGATGTCCGGATCGTGCGGATTGTAAGCGTAGTCATAGGGCGTAGCGTAATGCGTTCTGCACGACTGGATCACTGGCGGCTTTTACGAGTCCGACCATGGTTCTGACTGGCTCTTGGGCTCGGCAGAGGTCGCGCATCGTGCCTCGAGCGGCGGGCGCGCCAGCCCCTGCCGGCGGGTGATCGTGCGCTCGGCACGGGCGCGGCCGAATAAGCTGATGATCCAGTGAAACAGGGCATCCGCGCGGCTCTTGAATCCGGTCAAGAAGACCAGGTGCACGGTCAACCATACGATCCACCCGGGCGCTCCTGACAGGCGCACGCGGCCGCGTTGGCCGACGGCGTAGAAGCGTGAGATGGCGGCCAAGCTGCCGAGATCGAGGTAGTGGAAGGGCCGCGTGCCGGTGTCGCCCTCGAGCCGGCGGCGGATCTCCGAGGCGGCATGCCGTCCAGACTGCATGGCCACCTCTGCCAACCCCGGCAGATGGTCGAGGGCCATCATGTCGCCGACGACGAATACCTCACGGTGCCCGGGCAGCGAGCAGTCCGGCGTAACGCGCACCTGTCCGGAGCGCGTCAGCTCGGCGCCGCTGCGCCGGGCCAGCAGCGCGCCGAGCGACGAGGCCTGGATGCCGGCGGCCCAGACCTTGGTCATCGTCCGCACCGTGCGGGACTCCTCGCCACTCTTCACCTCGATGCTCTCGGCGTCCACACCGGTCACGATCGCGCCCAGCTCGATCTCCACCCCCAGACGCCGTAGCTGAGCGGCTGCCTTCTTGGAAAGGGACTCGTCGAACGCCCCGAGGATTCTGGGCGCTCCGTCCAGCAGCAGGATACGGGCCTTACGAGGGTCGATGCTCCTAAAGTTCGAGCGCAGGCTCTGGCGCGACAGCTCAGCGATCTGCCCGGCCATCTCCACCCCTGCGGGACCCGCGCCGACGACCACGAACGTCAGCCACGCTGCGCGGCGCTCGGGGTCAGACTCGATCTCGGCCATCTCGAACGCGCCGAAGATCCGGGCACGCACCTCCATCGCATCGTCGATCGTCTTCAGGCCGGGCGCATGAGCGCCGAACTCGTCGTGGCCGAAATACGACGATCTCGCCCCGGCTGCCACGATCAGGCTGTCGTACGCAGTCACGAGCTCGTGCCCCATCGACCTGGAGGTAACGGTGCGCTCGTCCAGATCAACGTCCACGACGTCGCCCCACACGACGCGGGCATTGTGCTGGGCGCGAAGCACGTCGCGTATTGCCGGCGCGATCTCCCCCTCCGAGAGGATCCCGGTGGCCACCTGGTAGAGCAGTGGTGAGAACAGGTGATGGGTGGTTCGGTCGATGACCGTCACGTCGACCGCCTCGCTCTTCAGGTGCTTGGTCGCAAACAGCCCAGCGAATCCCGCTCCGACGATCACGACCTTGTGATTGGCCTTCCCTTCGCCGCTGGCGCCCGCTGGTGTCGCGGATTGCTGCACCGAAGGCGATGACGGGCCTGACCGGGTAGGCATTGCGATGACACTAGCTTGACGAGCGCGACGGCTTGGCGGCCGCTCAGCACGTCTCGCACGCCATTGGCTCATTGGCTCCGGGCTTGACCCGGCCCGGGAGCTGACGGTCCTCAGCGCCGGGCCTTGCCCTGCGGGAGCCCACGCCGCAAGACCGCCGCCAGCATGACGGCGTCGTCGTGCTCCGTGTCGTGGGCGGAGTAGAGGAGCGTCAGTGTGCCGTCTCGCGCCCTTCCGGGTCAAGACAGGCACGCCCTACACCGCCTGCACGCCTGACACCAGCTCTTGCGGTCGCGTGCTCATGGGGCCTGAGTCCCCTCCTATACAGGCAGCTTGCTCGCGATCACGTCAAGCTTCTCGACAACCGGATCGCTGAACAGCTTCCCCGTATTCGGGCCCAGCGCCTGCCCGACGCCCCCGGCGAGGTGAGCGTCTCGGGCGGCGTCGTCGGGAAACACATCGAAGATCCCGAACGTGGACGGTCCCATCTTGATCGCAAACCACGTCACCGTTCCCGGCTCGCTCATCACGATCGATCGTGCGCTCTCCAGAAACTGCTCGAGCTCTGATTCCCGACCGGGCAGCGCCTCGAGCCGGACCAATAATCCCTTGGTGACCATGCCGATGCTCCTCTCGTTTGGTATTCGGGCTTCTCACGGCAACACCGTCTGCACGATAGCCTCGGGAGAAACCCTACTGGCAGTACGCGGTCCCAGCGTCCAGATGCGCGCCGGAAAGGGCTACGAGTCGCTGCACGATTGCCCTTGCCCAGAGATCAGCGTGACGAGCGCAACCAAACGCCCAGGTCTGGAGATGCCCGACGACCTGCATCCCCGGCGTCTGAGGCGAAGGGTAGTGGAGCTGGCGTTGGTGGTGGCGGTGGTGGTCGGCTTGCTGACCGCTGTGCCCGGCTTGGCGGATGTCCGGCGTCGCTTCGAGCACGCCAGCGTCGGCTGGCTGCTGCTGGCGATCGCGGCCGAGCTGGGCCCGGTGCTTTCGTACGGGCGTCCTGCAGGTCAACCGGGGCTTGGGACGCCGAAGGTAAGAGCTATGGCTGGAAGGACGCCGCTTTCTAAACGTGACCCGAGGGAGAACCAGATGAGCAAGCAGGAATTCGTCACCCGCATCGAGCAGGCACCCCTTCTCGATCGTCTCGCCGACCCGCTCACCGCGGCCGTGCGTAACGCGCTGCCAGCGGGCCCGCTGAAGGACGGCTTGAGCGGCACCTGGCTTGGTCATCCGCTGCACCCGTTGCTGACCGACGTCCCGATCGGCGCTTGGACCAGCTCGCTGATGCTCGACGCGATCGGCGGTCGTGAGAGCCGCAGGGCGGCAGACCGCCTGATCGCGATCGGCATCCTGGCCGCGCTGCCGACGGCCGCGACTGGCATCGCCGATTGGGGCGACACCCAGCCGAAGGAGCGACGCGTGGGCCTGGGGCACGCGGTCGCCAATACGACGGCACTCGCGCTCTTCTCCGGATCGCTCCTGGCGCGCCGCCGCGGGCGACGGACCCGCGGCATCGTGTTCAGCCTGGCAGGCGCGGGAGCGCTTGGCGCCGGTGGCTATCTCGGTGGCCATCTGACCTTTGCACTTGGGCTCGGCGTGGACCGCACGGCATTTGCCTCCCCGCCCACCGATTGGACCGACGCCATCGCCGAGAACGACGTTAGCGAGAGTAAGCTCGCGCACGCCACGGTCAACGGCGTCGGCGCGGTACTCACCCGCTACGAGGGGGAAGTCATCGCTCTGGCCGACCGCTGTACCCATCGCGGCGCGCCCCTGCATGAGGGCACGCTCTGCGACGGCGCAATCGTCTGTCCCTGGCATCAGAGCATCTTCGGACTCGCGGATGGGACGATCGTGCAGGGTCCGGCAACAAGACCGGCGCCGCGCTTCGAGGTGCGGGTGCGCGCCGGCCGCGTCGAGCTGCGCGCGGCTCGGCAATCGAGCTCAGCTAGCTAATGGCAAGCACGACTCCGAGCGCCCGCACCGATATGCACGCCGTCCAAATGACACGCCATCCCGGCGACATCGATCTGACCTGGGAGCGCCGTAGGGAGGCGCCTCAGGCCACCGCTCAGCGATAGCGGCCGTGAGGTGCACACCAGATCGGCCGGCTCGGGGTCGAGGAAGAGCACTCCGGGGAACCGCCCCGTCCGCCGAAACTGGACATCCAGGACCGGCAGCCTCGAAAGCTGGCGCTTCTAGCTCGGCTGGCTCCGCGCCGCCAGGCAATGCAGGCGTGCCGGGCGTCAACGTCTTCGTAGCCGAGGCTGAGCCTCGGCATCAGGGCTTCGGTGGCGTGGCGGGCTTCTCGGCGTGGCCGCCGAACTGGCTGCGCATCGCCGAGAGCGTCTGGTTGGCGAAGTGGTCGAGGTCCCGCGAGGCGAAGCGGGAGAAGAGCGCCGTCAAGAGCACGGGGGCTGGTATGCCTTCCTCGATCGCGGCGATCGCGGTCCAGCGTCCTTCGCCGGAGTCAGAAACGCGACCCGAGAAGTCCTCCAGCGAGGGTGACTGAACCAGCGACGCTGCGGTCAGGTCCAGAAGCCAGGATGCGATCACGCTGCCGCGCCGCCACACCTCGGTCACGGCCACCAAGTCGAGATCGTAGGGATAGTCCTCGGGGTGCTCGAGCGGAGCGGTCTCGGCGTCGGCTTCACGGCTCGTCGCGCCCGCATTGGCGTGTCGCAGGATGTTCAGGCCCTCGGCGTAGGCAGCCATCGCGCCGTACTCGATGCCGTTGTGGACCATCTTCACGAAGTGCCCCGCCCCATTGCGCCCACAGTGCAGGTAGCCGTGCTCCTCGGCGGAGGGCTCGCCCGTGCGCCCCGGGGTGCGCGGTGCCGCATCGACGCCCGGGGCGATCGCCGCAAGCAAAGGCCCCAGCCGCTGGACGACCTCGTCCTCGCCGCCGATCATCAGCGAATAGCCGCGCTCGAGGCCCCACACGCCGCCGCTGGTGCCGACGTCGACGTAATGGATGCCTTTCTCTTTGAGCGCGGCCGCGCGCGCGATGTCATCGCGGTAGTAGGAGTTGCCGCCGTCGATGATCACGTCGCCGGCGTCCATCCTCGCGCCCAGGTCGCTGACCGTCTGCTCGGTGATGGTCCCCGCCGGGACCATCACCCACACCGCGCGGGGCTTCTCCAGTGCGGCGAGGAGCTCGTCCAGCGAGCCCGTGCCGGTCGCGCCCTCGCCCTCCAGCTCCTTGACGACACCGGCGTTGACGTCGTAGACCACGCACTCGTGCCCGGCGGGCAGCAACCGCCGCACGATGTTCGATCCCATCCGTCCCAGCCCGACCATTCCCAGTTGCATTCGCGTCAGTCCTCTCGTTCGGCGTAGTTGGGTGTCGCGTAGCGCAGGATCCTCGCCACCGCGTCTCCGAGCGCCTTCAGCCCGGCGCTGGCGTCATCCCCGATGTCGAGGCGCCGGGCGCGCCGGGCGCGCTTGGTGAGCACGTCGAAGTCCCCGCGTGCCCGGGCCTCGTTGACGGTTCCAAACGTGTAGCTGTACCCGGAGACTGCCAGGTCGATGCGGTCGGTGCAGGTGATCTGAAAGAAGACCCCGGAGTTGGGCCCGCATTTGTAGACCTGCCCGGTGCAGTGCTGAAAGCGCGGACCGAAGCCGACGCACGTCGCCACGCGCAGGTTGTCGCGGATCAGGACCCTCACTTCGTCGAGCAGCCACTGGTTCTGAAGTCATCGGCACATAGGCAAGCAGCCAACGTAGCCACCCGGATCGGCGCGCCTGAGCGCCACCGCCGGTAGCCCTCGAGCGACTGCGCGCCACCCGCGGCCAACCGCAGCTCGCACGTGTTGCGCTCGTCGGCGATCATCGAAACCTTCATCGTCATAGAATACGCTCCGCTCCGGCAGCGAGCCGGCCTTCGATGAGCTCCCGCGCGGCGAGCTCAACCGCGCGCGACGCAGGTTAAGTCAAACCAGACGCTCTGACCGAGCGCCCGGAGATCGTTGAGCGGGCTGGCGGTTGAAAGAGGCCGGAGGGGCCACGCGGAATCAGCGTCCAGTCGCCCGCGGTTCTTACGGTGAACGCAAATTACTCGTCGTGATCGAGGTCGGCCGGTGGCAGGTCGCGCACCTCGTGCTTCGTGAGGCTGAGCCGGACACCGTCCTCGACGCTTCTCACGGCGCCGATCGGGATGGCGACCCTTTTTTGCCCCCCTAGGTGCCCCTCGTCGAGGAGCACGTGTGTCACGCGATCATCGCCGGGATCGGTTAGGAGTCCTTGAACTCGCCCGATCGTCCCATCCGTTGCGTGTACGTGCTCGCCGCGGCGCACCTCCACCTCGCCCTCGGGCACACGGTCGGTGGTGATCGCCTGAGGACCAGCGCCCATCCCGCCCGCGCCCGTCCCGTCGATCCCACCCATCCCGCCCATGCCCATGCCGGGCAGAAGCTCGATCTCCTCAGCGTCCTCGAGCGCGTCGAATTCAACCAGGGTGCATCGCAGCTCGATCTCGTTCGCCGCCGAGTCCACGAGGTCGATCGGTACCAAATGGCCTATTGCTCGCCCATGCCGCGGCTCAACGACGAGATGGGTCAGCGTGCGCGCGACTGGATCAAGGACCACCCGCCTAAGATCGCCGCAGACTCCGTCACTACACACGACTTCGCTTCCAATCGTGAACTCACTGGTGTCGCTCATTGAGGTTGCCTCTCGTCTCATCGTGGCGCCTTCGGTCGCTCGAACCGGGGCATACCCCCATCGCGAGACACCAACTACTATATATATGTCACGGCGCTGACTCAGGGCCAGCGCGAGAACGCCCTCACCAGTATCCTTGAGATACTCAATTGGCAGGGCGCAAGTCCGAACGGCCAGGCGTGCGGCCAGGAAAGGGGACCAGATGGCCCCCAGCAGAGTTGATGCCGCTTGCCCATCAACCGGGATCGGGGACTTCGGCGGGCCGGTCGACATCGCTGTCGGGGATCACCCGCCGCTCGCCGGGGATCACCCGTCGCGACAGATGCTGGATGCCGTGCCTCGATCGTGGTGGCGCCGTCTGCAGCGATATCGAGGACCTCGCCACCCAGGCCGCCGATGACTCGCTGATAGTGCTCCTGCGCAAGCTCGAGGACTACCGGGGCGGCAGCCAGTTCTTGACGTGGGCGCGGAAGTTCGCCGCGTTAGAGGCCCACGTGAGCATCCGCCGCCGGCGCGGACGCGACAGGGTCGGGGTCTCATGGGACCCGGAGTGCGCGCTCCTGATCGCGGATCCTGGGCGTTCCGCACAGGAGCTGGTGGAGACTCGCGAGCTCCTGCGGACCGTGAGCGACCTCGTGGTGAACAAGCTCACCGCGCGTCAGCGAACCGTCCTGATCGCGATCGCCGTCAACGGCGTTTCGACCAACACGCTCGCGGGCGAGCTTCACAGCACCCCTGGCGCGATCTACAAGTCCCTGCACGACGCCCGCGCGAAGCTCAGGTCCCTCCTGGCGTCGGCTTGCTGATGACACTTTGAGACGACAGCTCCCGGACGCGGTAAGAACTACGGCCGGGAGAACGCTGGGTTCTAAACGTGACCCGGGAGAGGATTAGATGAGCAAGCAGGTATTCGTCGTCGCTGGCGCGAGCCTGGCCGGCGCCAAGGCCGCGCAGGCGCTGCGCGAGCAAGGCTTCGAGGGGCGGGTGGTGCTGGTTGGTGCCGAGCCCGAGCGCCCGTATCTGCGTCCTGGTGATCGACTGGTCGACCGCCGTCGTGGCGGCGAACGGTCTCCTAGGAGGTTTGGCGAAACGATTGGCGAAACTCACTCGTCGCGTGATCACGACCGGGTTCCTTGGTAGGCGTAGTTGACGGGCGTCTCGATCTTGTCGAACACAGCGCGACTGACTGCGTGGTGGTAGACGCCAGGGATTGGCCTTAGGCGCGAGCTGAACCCGAAGCTCTTCCACGAGACCGTCTCCACAGCCGCCGGTCCTTTGAGTCGCGCGATCAACTCCACCGCTGGCGCGAGGTCCGTGTCGTGCGAGAAGATGATCGCTGTATCGCAATGCTTGAGCAGAACGTGCTCAACGGCAGCAAGAGCCAGCTCCGACATCGATGCCCTTCTCGACCGGAGGCGCATTTCGACCGCCCCAATATGCCAGAGGGCGTAGGCGAGTCCTGACGATCTGCTCGTCTTCTCGAACCCAGGCTGTTGCTTGCCGGCGGTTGGCGGCGTACCCCGTCGGATCGTTCTTGTTGGATGGGATGCCACGATGGATCTGGACCAGGACGAGTTCTCCGCCATCAACGCCACGCGGGTCCCCCGCAGCGAGGAGTCGCCCGAGCACGTAGGGGCTAAAGTTGCCGCGCTCGTTGCCGTGACCCTCCAAGCCGAAGGCAATACGCGCCGACTTGTAGGCGTTCTGCCAGTCGATGAAAAGCGCTATACGCCGCATAAAAATGCCCCGCCAGTGCGACCCGAGGGCCGGACGGCGGGGAGTAATGAAGACTTAGGCTACCAGCCAGCGTGGCCTGTTGCAAGACCCCCTTTACACGACGACGGCAGATAGGCGAGCCTTCGCCAGCGCGCACCCGAGCTGCGCGAGGATCGTCAGGTCGGCGTGCAGCCGGACGCGATCGAGGCCACGCACGCGGAGCGGCAGGAGCGCCCATTCATGCTTGAGCCTTCCGAACTCGCGCTCGACGGCGCCACGGCTCGCGTAGAGGTCGCGCGAGCGCTTGGACTCGCGCGGGCAGCGTCGATCAGCGGCAGAGCGATGGTCGTCTCCGCATCCCTCGCGGTCTCGGTCGTCCACGCGAGCGGCAGGCCGGCCGCGGTGCAGACGGCAGCGTGGACCTTGTACCCGTAGTCCGCCGCCCTTGCGCGTCGAGACGGCCGAACGATGGCCCCATGAGGCATCGGGGTCGCTGTAGCGCTCGCGCTCTGGTCCGTGCTTGGAGAGGTAGCGCTGACCGTTCGCGTAGGCCGGAAGATCGGAGCCGTCAATCGCTACGTCACGGCCCATCTCGGGCAGACGCTCACGCAGGGAGCTGAGCACGCGCGAGAGGCAGTCGGCCAGCGCGTCGGAGTGCTCGCGAAGCTGCCGCGTGAAGCGGTAGCAGGCCCACTGCGACGGGGCGCAGCCTAGAACCGAGCGCAACCCGTCGTGCTCGGCCACGAGGCGAGCGATCCGGCTCCAAGTCGGCAGAGCGTAGATCCCCTTCGCGAGCGCCATGCCGATCATCGCTCGGGTTCCGTAGCCGGGGCGTCCCGTCAGGCGCAGATCCTCGATCTCAGCGACGAGCGCCCGAATCTCCGGCGAGTCCAAGGGGGGTCGAGGGATTCAATGCCAAGTTCGCCGTGCTGATCACGCGCGGCGTCGGCACGATGGCGTGCGCCTACGTCTTCGCGATCGTCGCGTTGATCAGCCTGCCCGAAGCGCTCAAGGCGGGAACCGCGGCGATTATCTCGTGGATAGCGCAAACGTTCCTGCAGCTCGTGCTGCTGAGCATCATCATGGTCGGCCAGTCGGTCCAGGCCGCGACTTCCGACGCCCGGTCGGAGAAGGAGTTCGCAGATACCGAGGTCGTCCTGGACCGCTTGGATGCGGACACCGCCGGCGGCATCCGCGCCGTCTTGGACCGGATCGACGCACTCGAGCAGAAGCTCGCGCAGCGGCCTGCGACGTGACCCCGAGCGTCAAGTCGATGTGCTCTCCCCGACCGTCAACGGTGTACCTGGGAATTTGATGGTAGAATCATAGCCATACGTGGTAGAATGGTTCCTATGGGCATGAACATCAAGAATCCTGAGACGCACCGGCTGGCTCGCGAGCTTGCGGAGCTGACTGGAGAGAGCCTTAGCACCGCGGTGACCGTGGCGGTTCGCGAGCGACGCGACCGTGTCGTGGCCCGCCGTACCGGGAGCATGTCTGAACAGATGCTCGAGCTCGGCCGGGACTGTGCGCGGCGGCTGCCGGACGCCGTGCGTGCGGTCGATCATGGTGAGCTGCTCTACAACGAGCACGGGCTACCGCGGTGATCCTCGATACCTCGGCGGTGATTGCGATTCTCCGCGACGAGCCCGAGGCAGCCAGCTTCGCCGGCGCGATCGAGGCAGCCGACGCCAAACGGCTGTCAGCAGCGAGCTACGTCGAGACCGCGGCCGTCATCGACCGCGGCGATGATCCAGTCGCCAGCCGCCGGCTCGATGAGCTCCTCGCCCTCGCCGGGGTCGAAATCGAGGCGGTCACCGAATACCAGGCCCGGCTTGCACGCGAAGCCTTCCGGGACTTCGGCAAAGGCAGCGGCCACCCGGCCAAGCTGAACTTCGGCGACTGCTTCTCCTACGCCCTCGCCAGGGCCACGGGCGAGGCGCTGCTGTTCAAGGGATCGGACTTCATTTACACCGATGTGAGCGCCGCGGCCTAGACCGCGCGTACCGTCCCAACGCCACCCCCATCCTTATGTCCCACGACGCTCCCACGATCGCTCCCTAGCCGCTCCGTCTCGCCCGATGATCTACGACGCGCTGGTGATCGGGTCGGGCCCCAATGGCCTGACAGCTGCGATCACGCTGGCACAGTCCGGGCGCGAGGTCCTCGTTCTGGAGGCCGCCGATCGTCCGGGTGGCGCTGTGTTCACCGAGGAGCTCACGCTGCCCGGGTTTCGCAACGATACGTTCTCCTCGGTCTATCCCGCCGGCGCGGCGTCGCCGGTTTTTGCGCACATGCCGCTGCAGCGCCACGGGCTGCGCTGGATTCACCCCGCCGCCTGCTACGCGCACCCACTGCCCGACGGCAGCGCGGTGGCGCTCTACCGCGACCTCGATCTGACCGTGGCAAGCCTCGAAGCAAGCCACCCCGGCGACGGCGAGCGGTGGCGAGCCTTCGCGGAGTCATTCGTCAGCCACTTCGATGCACTGCGCCGCACCATGCTCTGCGGCTTTCCACCTATCGCCGGTCCGCTGCGGCTGCTCGCCGGCGTCGGCGTGCGCAGGATGGTCGACTTCGCCCGGCTACTGCTGATGCCCGCCCGGGCGCTCGGGGAGGAGCTCTTCGCAGGCGACGGGTCCCGCGCTTGGCTCTACGGCTCCGCCACTCACAGCGACGTGCCGCCTGTCGCCGGGGGCAGCGCAATCGCGGCGGCCTATTTGAACCTGCTGGGGCACGGCGCGGGATGGCCCACAGTCCTGAGGGAGGCGCCGGTCGGCTGAGCGCGGCGCTGGTCTCCTATCTGGCCGAGCTCGGAGGACGGGTTCGCACCGGCGCCCGCGCCGCGCGGATCGCGATCGAGGGGAGTCGCGCGGCCGGCGTGGAGCTCGACTCGGGCGAGCGGCTCGACGCGCGCATGGTGATCGCCGATGTCATGCCTCGCGCCTTGCCGGAGCTGGTGGGCGAAACCCTGCCGCGCCGCTACGCATCGGCGCTGCGCCGCTACCGCTACGGCCCCGCGACGATGAAGATCGACTGGGCGCTCGACGGCCCGATCCCCTGGACGGCACCGCAGGCGCGGGAGGCCGGAACGGTGCACGTCGGCGGCAGCTCTCAGGAACTATTGAAGACGAATGCCCAGGTCACTGGGCTGTCCGAGCGACCGTTCCTGCTGCTTGGCCAGCCGACGATCGCCGATCCCTCGAGCGCGCCCACCGGCAAGCACACCGCCTGGGCATATACCCATGGCCCTCAGGACACCAACTGGGAGGCTGAGCGAGATCGCCACGCAGAGCGAATCGAGGCCCAGGTCGAGCGCTTCGCGCCCGGTTTCGCAGATCGCATACTCGCCCGCCACGTCCTCGGTCCCGGCGACTTCCAGCAACGCAATCCAATTTGATCGGCGGCGACGTCGGTGGCGGCAGCTACACGCTCGACCAGGTCATCTTTCGCCCGCTGCCGTCGCTCAGCCCCTACCGAACGCCGGTGCCCGGTCTCTACATCGCGAGCGCCGCTACCTCCCGGGCGGCGCCGTCCACGGCGTCCCTGGCTATGCCGCGGCACGTATCGCGCTGGCCGAGTCCCGGGTGCAGGGTGCGGCGCGGATGGTGGCGAGGCGGACCGCCAACGGTAGGACGCGGTGAGCGACAAGCCAGCGGCCGGCTCGACGAGCTGCTCGCCGCTCGGCAGGGCGAAGTCGATGCGCTGCGACGGAGCCACCATACTCACGAGGACTCACCTACCCAAAGGACCACCGCCATCTCCGAAGACGCTTGTACCCCAATCGCTGCCGAGGTCCCCGAGCACCTCGACGAACAGCACGACCACGCACACCAGGCTCCTCGGTGCTGCGCTTCGCGCGCTCGATCGGCTCCTCGATCGCTGGGCGCGACGCCGCCGCGTGGGTCACCGACTTTCTCAACGGCGCCTACTTCCGCCGGGATCTGTCCGACCGCGAGGTCGACGATCTGCGCCTGGCGTTCGCGATCCTGACGACCTATTGGTACCGCGAGGCGACAGGGCGCCGGCTGCACCTCACCGATCTGCCGGCGTTTCATCGCGCCTTCGGTGCCAAGCGCTTCGAGGCCGGACGCTCCGGGCGCGGGACGCTCAGCCGCGAGCAGCTACTGGAGGGCGCAGCGCGCCTGCTAGGCGACTGGTTTCACGATGCCTACGCCGATGACGGGCGCCGCGGTTGGGGGATCGCGTTTCCCACCGCCAAGGAGCGCGCCGGGTATGACCACGGGCGGCGGATGGCGCTGGTGCGGATCGGGGAGCTCACACCAGAGCGGGCGCCGCTAACGGACCAGGTCTGGCACACCTACCCGGCAGTGGAGGTCCCATCCGCGGAGGCCGTGATCACGGCCCTCACGCAGCCCGAGACTTGGCCCGACTACGCGAGTGAGATCGGGCGCTTCCCCCCGCTGCGCGAGGGCGGTCTGCTCGGCCAGACCGTCGAGATCGAGGTAGCAGCGGACACGGAGTCGGGGCGGCCCATCTTCACGCGGGGGTACGTCACCATTACGCGCCTGGTCACACCCGACGATCCGGCGGGAGTGGAAGCTTGCTTCGCGGAGCTCGAGGACGGGCTGGCGCGCTACGGCAGGGACGAGCCGCGCGCGGTGCCCGAGGGTGGCACGCCACTCGTCGGCCATCGCCGGTGACGCGTGCAACGATCTGGTGGCGGCTCGCCCCTTTGGCGGAGGCGACTCGCCTGACAGCGGTGACCGCCTCGCGAGGCGGTCACCGATCGAGATCGATCACCGCGCTGCCCTGGAAGCGTCCGGCGCGCAGATCCTCCAGTGCGCGGCCGGCATCCGGCAGCGGGTAGGGGTGTACGTCGGTGCGTACCGGGACGCGAGGGGCGAGCGCGAGGAGCTCACGGGCGTCTTGGCGCGTGAGGTTGGCGACCGAGCGAACCGTGCGCTCGCCCCACAGGATGTCGTAGGGAAAGCTCGGAATGTCTGACATGTGAATCCCGGCGCACACGACCGTGCCGCCCCTGGCAAGCGCGCGCAGCGCGCCCGGAACGAGCTCCCCGGCGGAGGCGAACACGATCGCTGCGTCCAGCTCCTCGGGCGGTGGCGTGAGGGACTCACCCGCCCACTCGGCACCGAGCTTGCGCGCCGAGTCCTGGCTCGCCTGATCGCCCGGGCGGGTGAAGGCGAACACGCGCCGACCCTGGAAGCGAGCGACCTGAGCGATGATGTGAGCCGAGGAGCCGAACCCGTAGAGGCCGAGCCGCTCGGAGTCGCCGGTCATACCAAGCGCCCGGTAGCCGATCAGCCCCGCGCACAGCAGCGGAGCGAGCTGGAGGTCGGAGTAGCCCTCGGGGAGCGCGAAGCAGTAGCGCTCGTCGGCGATCGTCGATTCCGCGTAGCCGCCGTCGATGTCCCGTCCGGTGAAGCGCGCGTTCTCGCACAGGTTCTCGCGCCCACTGCGGCAATAGCGGCAGCGACCGCACGTCCAGCCGAGCCACGGAATGCCGACGCGCGCGCCTATTTCGAGCGGCTCGGCGGTTTCCAGCGCCGCGCCGGCGCCTGCGCTCTCACCGCGCCCGATCACGGTCCCGACGATCTGGTGGCCGGGGACGATCGGGGGGCGGGGAATCTCGACCTCCCCATCGAGCAAGTGCAGGTCCGTGCGACACACGCCGCACGCATGAACCCGCACCAGGAGCTGGCCGGGTCCGGGCTCGGGCTCGGGAAGCTCCGCGGCACGCAGAACGCCGGGTCCTTCGATCTGGATCGTCCGCACTTGTGGATCATGCCAGCGCGGAGAGGGCAGCGCGGAGCCTATGGGTCGCTGAGGCCGGATTGCTGGTGGCGGCGGCGGGGCTGAGCCGGTACCACCTGGGGTAGAATCGTCCTGTCCAGGTGTACTATAGCCATGCCTCTCAGTATCAAAGATCCACAGACTGACCGCCTCGCTCGCGAACTGGCCAACGCGACGGGGGAGAGCCTCACCACCGCCGTAGCTACCGCACTGCGCGAGCGTCTAGAGCGGGTGCGCGGCCTTCCTCGCGGCCAGGACCTCGCCGCCGAGCTCACCGCCATCGCCCTGCGTTGCGCAGCCATGCCGGTGCTCGACGACCGGCCCGAAGAGGAGATCCTCGGCTACGACGAGCAAGGGTTGCCGGCCTGATGGTCCTCGACACCTCGGCGCTCGCAGCGGTGCTCTTCGACGAGCCCGAGCGCGAGGAGCTCATCCGCAGGATCGCGGCTGCCCCGCGGCGGCTCATCTCCACCGTCACGCTGCTCGAATCGTCGATCGTCATCGAGTCCCGGCGCGGCGAGGTCGCCAGCCGCGAGCTCGACCTGTTACTCCATCGCGCGAAGGTTCAGATGGTCGCCGTAGACGAGGAGCAAGCCGAGTTGGCTCGCGTGGCGTGGCGACGCTACGGCAAGGGTCGCCACCCGGCGGGGCTGAACTTCGGCGACCTGTTCGCCTACGCCCTCGCACGCGCCAGCGCAGAGGAGCTCCTCTTCAAGGGTGAGGACTTCACAAAGACCGACGTTGCACCAGCGTGAGCCAACACGACCATCCGAGCTACGCGTTCGTTTTGGGTGAGCGCGTGCATCCACCAGGGCCGGGGGGTACCTCTGCTCACGCCTTGCGCCGGCCGGGCGGTCGCGCTGCGCGGGCGGTCGCGCTGGGCGCCCGGGCTTGGGGCGTATGTTGGTTGCGTGAGCGCGCTCGAGCAAGAGGTTTGCCTTCGCAACGGCCTGATGGTTTCGCTCAGGTCGGTGACGGGCGATGACGAAGCGGCGATCTGGGAGCTCCTAAGCGCCCTGTCGATCGACTCCCAGCGCTTGCGCTTCTTCGGCACGGCAACCAACCTGCGCGCAGGCTCACACCGGAGCCGGCGATGACATCGATCACCACGGGGTCCTGGCGAGCGCGCCCGGGCGGGGCGTCGTCGGCCACGCGATCTATGTACGTCTCCCGCGTTCTGAACGAGCGGAGGTTGCCGTCGAGGTCGCCGATGACCTGCACCACCTGGGACTGGCCACACTGCTGGTGATTTGGCTTTCACGGCCTCTCCCACGCCTACGCCGCGCGGCGGGCAGCCGAGCTGCTGGGGCGCTCACTCGATGGGCTGCGAATCGTGACCTGTCACCTCGGGGCTGGCGCGTCGTTCGCTGCGGTGAACTCCGGGCGCTCGGTCGATACGACGATGGGCTTCACGCCGCTGGAGGGCCTGGCGATGGCGACGCGCTCGGGATCGGTGGACCCCGGGCTGCTGCTCTGGCTGATCGAGCACACCGAGCTCGATCAGCAACAGATAGCTCACGCGCTGGAGCACGAGTCGGGGATGCTCGCACTGGCCGGGAGCGCCGACATGGCCGCGGTGATCGAGACCGCCGCTGGCGGCGACGCGCACGCGAGCCTCGCCCTCGAGGTCTACGTGCATCGCCTCCGCGCCGGCACCGCCGCGATGGCGGCGGCGATGGACGGCCTGGACGTAATCGTGTGGACCGGTGGCGTGGGTGAGCACGCATCCGCTGTTCGCGCCGGCGCGGCTGAGGGCTTGGGCTTTCTCGGCGTGGGCATCGACCACGACCGCAACCAGGCCGCCCTTGGTGATCAGGACCTGACCGCTGACGGGGCGACGGTCCGCGCGCTGGTCATCAACGCCCGTGAAGACCTCGAGATCGTGCGTCAGGTCCGTGAGGTGCTCGCTTGAGCAACGCAGGCTGGCCACTTCCCGCGAAGCGGATCCCCTACCTGATCGCGACCATCCGCTCGATCGGCAGGCGCGCGCGCTGGGCGATCTCGGGCGGGACCTTGACCTCGTGGACTGAGTCGCGCAGCGAGTCACGCAGCTTGGGCAACGTGATCAGCTTCATGTAGCGGCAGTGCGCCGCCTCGTTGGCGGCGACGAACTCGACCCCTGGCGCGGCGCTGCGCAGCGGATGGAGCATGCCCGTCTCCGTCGCGACGATCGCAGATCGTCCCCCCGCGCCACCCGCTCGCCCATCCGCACCGCCCGCTCCCCCACCCGCGGCGATCCCGCCCGTGCCCCCCGCCCCCACACCCACGCCAGCCGCGCGCTCGCGGGCGTAGGCGAGCATCCCGCCGGTTGAGAGCATCTGCACGCCGGCGGAGTCGAGATCGCCCGCGGCGACGTACTCCATCACGCTCGTCGAGCACCCGCACTCGGGGTGGATCAGGAAGTCAGCTCCAGGATGAGCGGCCCGCACGGCCGCGATGTCGGCAGGCCGGATGCCGGCGTGGACGTGACACTCGCCGTCCCAGACTCGCATCGATCGACCGATGACCTTCTCGACGTAGGCCCCGAGGAACATGTCGGGGCCGAACAGGATCTCGGTGTCCTCGCCATGCTCGCGGTAGATGTGCGCCACCACCTTGACAGCATTCGCAGACGTACAGCAGTAATCGGACTCAGCCTTGACCTCAGCCGACGTGTTGACATACATGACGACCACCGCGCCGGGGTGCTCAGCCTTCCAGTCGCGTAGCTGCCTGACGGTGATCGAGTCCGCGAGCGAGCAGCCGGCATCGAGGTCAGGGATCAGCACGCGCCTGTGCGGGCACAGGATCGATGCTGTCTCTGCCATGAAGTGCACGCCGCAGAACACGATCGTCTCGATGTCAGCGTTGGCACTCGCCGCCTGCTGGGAGAGCTCTAGCGAGTCCCCCACGTGGTCGGCCACGTCCTGGATCTCGGGGAGCTGATAGTTGTGGGCCAGGATCACGGCGCCGCGCTCACGCGCCAGCCGCCGAACCTCATCCTGCATCGCCGGGATGCTCTCGAGCATCAATGGCGCCCCTGTCGCGAGCATCGGAAGGTTCATCGCAGCGATTGGCGGAGCAGTGAGATGACGGTGATTAGAGCGTTAGGGAAGATCGCGGTGGCAACGGTTCGAGGATCAAGCTGAGATCGAGGGCGGGGGCGCTGTGGGTGAGGGCGCCGACCGACACGAATTGTACGCCCGTGCTCGCTATCTCCTCGAGCGTCTGAAGCGTTATGCCGCCGCTTGCCTCGAGCTCCGCCCGGCCGCCCACGTGAAGCACAGCCGCGCGCAACTCGGCGACGGTCATGTTGTCGAGCAGGATTCGTGGCGCTCCCGCGCCAAGCGCCGCGTCCACTTCGGCCAGCGTCCGGCATTCGACCTCCAGCGGGACACCTGGCGCGTGCGCCCGGGCGCGCCTGACAGCCTCCCCCACACCGCCCGCCAGCGTGGCGTGGTTCTCCTTGATCAGGACGGCGTCGTAGAGGCCGGCCCGGTGGTTGGTCGCACCGCCTGCGGCGACGGCGGCCTTCTCCAGCGCCCGTAAGCCGGGCGTGGTCTTGCGAGTGTCGAGGATCCTGGCCCCCGTGCCTTCGACGGCCCGCACGCAGCGAGCGCTCAGCGTGGCCACACCCGACAGCCGCGCCAGGAAGTTGAGCGCCGTGCGCTCGGCGCCCAGGATCCCCCGCGCTGATCCCTCCGCGCTGAGCACCGCTCCTCCTTGTCGCCACTCGCCCCCGGGCGAGTGGCGCCGTAGCAATACCTCCGGGTCGAGCGCGCGAAAGGCCTGCTCGGCCGCCTCGAGCCCGAAGATGACCCCTGGTGCCTTCTGGGTGATCCTCGCGCGCGCCCGGGCGCCGGCCGGGACCGTAGCCGCGCTCGTGATGTCGCCGGTCCCGAGGTCCTCGGCGAGCGCGCGGGCCACTGTCTCGCCAAGCAGAGCCTGAGTCAGAGTCTGAGTCTCGCTCACCGGACTCGCGAGCATACGGACCCCGCTCGGGACTCCTGGCCCTGTCGCGCCTGGGTCACGACCTGCCACGCTTCGCTGATGCGCGTCGCCGCCGGGCTCATCAGCGTCGCCGTGATCTCGGTCCTGCTGGCCGAGTTCTTCGTCGTCTTCCTGCTGCCAAGACGTGTCAAGCGCGACCCCCGGATCGCGCGCGGCCTGCTGCGCGGCTTGTGGATCCCGTGGCGCGCGCTCGCGGCGCTCCTGCCCCGTGGAGGCTCTGACACGATGCTGGGCGTCTTCGGTCCACTCGGGCTTCTCGCCATCCTCGGGATGCTCAGCGCAGGGGTGATCCTCTGCTTCGGGGGGTTGCAGTGGGCTTTCTTCTCGCGCCTTGGGACCGCGCACCCCGCCGGGTTCTCGCAGGAGATCTACTTCAGCGCCGGAGCGTTCTTCAGCGTGTCCACTCCGTACGTACCTGGCGGCGGCGCGGGCAAGGCGCTGCAGATCGCCGAGGCGGCAACCGGATTCGGCTTCCTGGCGATCGCGATCGGCTATCTGCCGGCGCTCTTTCAGGCCTTCTCACGCCGCGAGATCGCTGTCTCGCGGCTCGATCCGCGCGCGGGCTCGCCGCCGAGCGCCGGCGCCCTGCTAGAGCGCGCCGGGCACCGCGGCGGGTGGGCCGAGCTGGACGAGTACCTGCGCGAGTGGGAGACGTGGGCAGCAGAGCTCATGGAGACCCACCTCTCCTATCCGATCCTCGGGTACTTCCGCTCCCAGCACGTCAATCAGAACTGGCTCGCGGCGCTGACCACGATCGTCGACGCGTGCTCGTATGCGATCGCGTATGGCCCGGAGGAGGCGGTCGAGGCAGCCACGCTCACGTTCAGGATCGGTCGCCATGCTCTCGCCGACCTCTCCTATGCGTTCGGGTGCGTGCTGGAGCCCAACCAGGCGTTGGTCGCCGGCGAACGGCTCACCGGCGACGCTCTGAGCGAGCTGCGTGCTGCGCTGCAGGAGGGTGGCCTGCACGCCGTCCAAAGCGATGAGGCAGCCGGGCGGCTGCGAACGCTACGCGCCGGCTACGAGCCGTACGCGCTCGCGATCTCCCGCAAGCTCGCGCTCGATCTGCCCAACTGGCTCGCGGAGGACGTGCGGGAGAACTGGCGTGCCGCCTCGCATCCTCGCCACAGCGACCGGCTGCTGCCTTGAGGGCCGCCGCTGGCGCCCCAGCCGGTAGGCTCCCGGCATGGCGCCATGGCTTCACCGCCGCAGCGAGGAGGAGAAGGCCGCCGAGCAAGCGGAGAAGGAGGCGGCGCAGGAGGCCACTGAGGTTGCGCAGCAACGCGCGGTGCAGTCGCTTGCGCAGATCGAGGCCGGCGGGCTGCCAGTCGCCGCGCAGGAGCGCCTGCGCCAGCTCGCGGCAATCGAAGGCAAGCCTGAGCTGTTCAGCAGCGACCTGTCGGTACAGGAGTTCACGCTGCTCGCCGGACTGCACGTTCAGCCCCTGACGCAGGTGATGGGCTCCTCGATCTACAACGTCGGCTGGCAGCCCGTCTACTACAACGTGCCGACCGAAGTCAGCGTGCTCTCCGGGGCCTACAACGAGTGTCGCCGGCTCGCCCTCGGCCGGCTGCTCGAGGAGGCCGGGCTCGCAGCGGCGGACGCGGTGGTGGGCGTCAGGATCGAGGAGGGGTCCCACGACTGGGCGGCGCGCGCGATCGAGTTCGTCGCGGTGGGAACCGCCGTGCGTCTCGCGCCCCACATGCGTCATCCCGACGGCGGCACCGTGCTCACCGATTTGACTGGCCAGGAGTTCGCTCAGCTTTGCAGAGTAGGCGTGCGGCCGATTGGGATCGCTGCCCATACCAGCGTGCACTACGTGCCCGCGTCGTGGCAGACCGCGCAGGCGACAAGCGGTGGCTGGAGCGGTGCCTCGTGGGTCAATCAGGAGCTTTCAGACTTCACGGCCGGCATCTACGCGGCGCGTGAGAAAGCGGTCGGCGCGACGGTCCGGCAGGCGCGCGAGCTGCGCGCCGACGGGCTCGTGGGGGTCCAGATCAGCGAGCATGCGCGCACCCACTCGGTCAAGCGAGGCATGATCGACTGCGAGGACCTCGAGGTCACCTTCCATGTCATGGGCACAGGGATCCGCGAGGACCCCGCACTTGCCGGCCGTCAAGCGATGACCAAGCCGACCAGCATCCTCTCGCTGCGCTGAAGCCCATGCCGACCAGCATCCTCTCACCGCGCCGGGCCCTCACCCCTTCGCACCTCAACGCCAAGAACACAGAAACGAGAGTCAGCAATGGCCTACGACCCCAGTAGCACCGAGGGCGTGCCCGAGTCGGGCCGCCAGCGCATCGACCAGAACAAGACGGGTCTGTATACAAGCGATTTGTCAGTCAACGAGTTCCTGCTGGTCCGCCACGCCGGCTTTCAGCCGCTCGGCCTGGTGATGGGCTCGAGCATCTACCACATCGGCTTTCAGCAGGCACAGTGGAAGCAGAGCCAGGAGATGCAGGTGCTCTCCCAGGCGATGTACGAGGCCCGCGAGCTCGCGATGACGCGCATGGAGGAGGAGGCCGACCAGCTCGGCGCCGACGGCGTTGTGGGTGTACGCCTGAACATCGGTCGCTACGACTGGGGTCAGAACATGGCGGAGTTCCTCGCCATGGGAACCGCTGTCAAGCACCGCGAGGGCGAGCTGCACCGGGCTCCATCCGGCCGGCCCTTCACATCCGATCTGAGCGGCCAGGAGTTCTGGGCGCTGCTGCAGACCGGCCACCGGCCCGTGGGCATGGTGATGGGCTCGTGCGTGTTCCACGTCGCGCACCAGAGCTGGCGCCAATCGATCGGAAATACCGGCCGCAACGTCGAGCTGCCCAACTTCACCCAAGCGCTCTACGACGCGCGCGAGCTCGCGATGGAGCGGATGCAGGCCGAGGCACTCGAGGCCAAGGCCGAGGGCATCGTCGGCGTCGACATCCACGAGAAGAGCCACGGCTGGGGCAGCCACGTGATCGAGTTCTTTGCGATCGGCACCGCGATCATCCCGCAGGAGGGCGCCGAGGATCACGTCATCCCCGACCCCCAGACGGTGCTCGACCTCGCGTAGCTCGAGCGCAGCCGCCCGGCTAAAGGACGAATCAGATGATTTGAGCCGGCGGCCCGCAGGCTCGCCGGCTCAGCGCGCCGCGTTCAGCAGGTAGGCGCGCACGAAACCATCGAGGTCGCCGCCCAGCACCCGCGCCGCGTCGCCCATCTCGTAGTCGGTGCGGTGGTCCTTGACCATCGTGTAGGGGTGCAGCACATACGAGCGGACCTGCGAGCCGAAGTTGACATCCTGGGCCTCGCCCCGCTCGCGGGCGATTTCCTCGCGGCGCTCGCGCTCCTGGCGCTCGAGCAACTTGGAGCGCAGTACCGCCATCGCCTCCGCCCTGTTGGATGACTGCGAGCGCTCGTTCTGGCATTGGGCGACGATCCCGGTCGGGCGGTGGGTGATCCGTACGGCCGAATCGGTCTTGTTGACGTGCTGGCCTCCGGCGCCGCTGGCTCGGTAGGTGTCGACCTGCAGGTCGTCGTCGTCGATCTGGACCTCCGCCGTCTCCGCCACGACGGGCGAGACCTCGACGCCGGCAAAGCTCGTCTGGCGGCGGTTGGCCGAGTCAAACGGGGACAGGCGCACCAGCCGGTGGACTCCCTTTTCGCTGCCGTAGAGCCCGTACGCGTTCTCGCCTTTGGCGCGGAACATTGCCGACTTGACCCCTGCCTCCTCGCCGGGTGAGGCCTCCAGCAGCTCGACTTCGAAGCCGCGCCTCTCCGCCCAGCGCATCTCCATCCGCAGCACCATCTCCGCCCAATCTTGTGCGTCGGTTCCGCCCGCGCCGGCGTTGACGGTCACCAGCGCATCGCCCGCGTCATAGCGCCCGGAGAAGAGCCGCTCCTCCTCCAGTGACTGAAGACGCTCTCCGACGGTGCGCACCTGCTCCTCCAGCTCCGCGGAGATCTCGGGGTCCTCCTCGGCTAGCTCGGCGAGCGGTCCGAGATCCTCCACGTCGCACTGGAGCGAACGGTAGGCGCTCAGCTTCCTACTGGCCCTCGCGTGATCGGCGCTGAGCGCAGCCGCGCGTTCCTGATCCTCCCAGAACCCGGGCGCTCCCATCTGCGCCTCGAGCGCACTCGAGCGCTCCTGCAGCGAAGCCGGGTCAAAGATAATCCGCGAGCAGCTTGAGCTGAGCGCGGATCGCCGCAAGGCGCTGAGAGAGCGGCTCTGAAGGGGCGCTTGCCATCGGTGGGCAGGCTAGCGGATCGTGATGCGCTTCATACGCTGATACCAGCATCGCGTACGCAGCGCCTCAGGGCGAGGCGAAGCCCTTGCCGGTCAGCGTCGAGATGTCGTTGCTGAGCCCGATCACGGCAACGATCACGACCAGCACGAACCCGACCAGGCCGGCGCGCTCCATCACCTCGAACGGGATTCGTCGCCGCCTGAGCTTCTCGGCCAGCGCCCAGAACACATGCCCTCCGTCGAGCGGCAGGAACGGGAAGAGGTTGATGACGGCCAGCGAGAGGGAGATCAGCGCGAGCGTGAAGAGTGCCTCGGTGGTGTTCGACGCGAATCGCTGCTGGGTGACCTTGAAGCCGCCGACGATGCCGTGGAGCTGCTTGCGTACCTTGGGCTCGAACAGATGAGCGATCACAGACACCGTCCGCGTGGTCACCGACCACATCGCGCTGACGCTGAGCGACGCGGCCGACCCGACTCCGACGGGCTTCTGCACACTGCCGAACTCGAACCCGAGCTCGGGCTTGGAATCCGCCGAGCTGTAGCGCGGGCGAAGCTCGAAGCTTCTCAGCCGGCCGGCGCGGCGCACGACCACCCGCGCGGGGGTGGCGGCCAGGCAACCATTGACCTGGGCGCCGGCGCAGCGGTGCGTCGCGAGGCGGCGCGCGATCGCATCGACCGAGCCCTTGACGCCATCGACCGAGACAATCTGATCGCCCGCCCGCAGAGCGCTCGCCGCCGGCGTCGATTTCGTGACGGCGACGACGCGCGTTGTCGAAACCGGCTGCCCATTTGCCAGAGACAGCGCCCACAAGAGCCCGAACGCGATCAGTAGGTTCACCGCCGGTCCGGCGAGGATCACCACGATCCGCTTCCACGCCGGCTGGTTGTAGTACGCGCGCGGGATGACCTCCGCCGGGATCTCCTCGTGGGGGTTCATCCCGGTGATCTTCACGTAGCCCCCGAACGGAAACGGCCCGATTCCATACTCCGTCTCGCCGCGGCGAAACTTGACCAGCATCGGCCCGAAGAACAGCGAGAAGCGCTCGACGCGCATCCCGACCGCCTTGGCGACGGTGAAGTGGCCCGCCTCGTGCAGGATGACCAGCGCGACGATACCTAGAAACGCGAGCACGTAGGACATGGGGCTTTCAGTGTGTCAGCCGCGCTTATGTGGGACGTCAAGCCGTGGCTCGCACGTCAAGCCGTGGCTCGCGCGGCTGTCAAGCCCCCGGCGTGAACGGCGGTCAAGCCGTGGCTCGCGCGGCTGTCAAGCCCCCGGCGTGGGCGGCGGTCAAGCCGGCGCCCGCGCGGCTGTCAAGCCCCCGGCGTGGGCGGCGGTCAAGCCGGCACACGCGCGGCCACGAGCTCGCTGGCCGCCCTGCGCGCCTGGCCGTCGGCTCCGGCAAGCGAGTCGAACGAGTGAACCTGCTCTGCCGGCAGGCGGGCGAGTGCCTCTTCGATCACGGCTGGAATCTCGAGGAATCGCAGCCGGCCGCCCAGGAACGCGTGCACCGCCACCTCGTTGGCCGCATTGAGCGTGCACGGCGCGGTCCCCCCGGCTCGGGCGGCCTCGCGCGCGAGCGCGAGGCAGGCGAACGTGTGCTCGTCCGCGGGCTCGAAGCTCAGCGTGCCGAGCGAGATGAGGTCGAGCGCCTTCACCGGCACGTCGACGCGCTCGGGAAGGTGCAGCGCGTAGGAGATCGGGACGCGCATGTCTGGGTAGCCGAGGTGAGCGAGCGTGGCGCCGTCGCAGAGCTGGATCAGGCTGTGGATGATCGATTGGGGATGGACTACCACGTCGATCTGCTCATACGGGGTCCCGAACAGGTGATGGGCCTCGATCAGCTCCAGCCCCTTGTTCATCAGCGTCGCTGAGTCGATCGTGATCTTGCCCCCCATCTCCCACGTGGGGTGGGCAAGCGCCTGCTCCACGGTGACGTCCCTGAGCTCCGCCGCGCTGCGCCCGCGGAAGGGACCGCCCGAGGCCGTGAGGATCAAGCGCTCGACGGTTCCGGGACGTTCGCAGACCAGGAGCTGATGCAGCGCGGAATGCTCTGAGTCCACCGGGATGATCGCCGCGCCCGTCGCCTGCGCCAGAGCGGTGACGAGCTCACCGCCGACGACCAGCGACTCCTTGTTGGCCAGCGCGAGGTCGATCCCCTCCCCCAGCGCGGCGACGGTGGGGACGAGACCCGCCGAGCCGACGATCGCGTTCAGGACAAGATCGCAGTCGGACTCGGTGATCAGCCGCACGAGCCCGTCGGGGCCCGCGAGCACCTCGCCGTCGGTCCACGCTTCACTCGCGCGAGCGCCGGCATCCGCGTCGGCGAGCGCGATCCGCTTCACGCCGAGCGCCCGCGCCTGTGCCACCAGTGGCTCCCAGGCATCAGCCGCGCTCAACGCGACGACTCTCAAGTCGTCTGGGGAGGACGAGACGACGTCGAGCGCCTGCAAGCCGATCGAGCCCGTGGAGCCGAGGATGACCAGGCGGCGCGGCATGCGCCGAAGTCTAGGATCGCAGCGCGGCGAGCGCCGGCAGCTCCCGGGATCGACGCTTGCGAGCACCTCGATTACAAACGGTGGCCGATCACAGAGTGGCAAGGCGATCGAGCCCCTGGGGCGGCCCCGGGCCTCAAGCGAGTAGCTCGACCTCGACCTCGACCGCTCGGTAGGTGTCGATGGCGCGGTGATCCCGGGTCACGACGGAATCGAAGTGGCGATACAGTCGCTCAGTGCATCACCCCGGCCCAGATGTAGTAGCCGGCGACGACTGTGAAGATCACGCCGTCGAGGCGATCGAGCGCACCGCCGTGTGAGCGGAACAGGGTGCCAGCGTCCTTCGTCCCCGCGTCGCGCTTGACAACCGACTCGAATAGGTCCCCGAGCGGACCCAGGACCGCGACCGCGAGACCGAGCAGCAATGCATCCCCCTGCGTGAGCCAGCTCTGATAGAGCCCGGCGAAGAACACCGCCAGCACCGCGATCAGCATCCCGCAGAACAGTCCCTCCACTGTCTTGCTCGGCGAGATCTCCGCCGCCAGCGGGCGGCGGCCGAACAGGCGCCCGCCGATATATGCGCCCGTGTCACCGAGGAAGGTTCCCAGCAGTACGTCGATCATCACCGCGCCGCCGTGATGAAGCTGGCGCAGCAGCTCGGCGTGGGCGAATGCGAAGCCGATCCAGTACACGCCGAGCAGAGTGCCCGCGATCGCGATCGTGGCTTCTCGATGCTCGGCGCGTGCGACGACGAGCACGATCAGCAACGGCACCGCCGCGAGCGCCACCTCCAAGACGTCTTTCTGGCTTCCGTAATGCGCCGCCAGCACCATCCCGGCGAGCGCCAGGAAGCCGACCGCGGGCATCGGCTTCCACCGCCCGAGCATCCGGTAGAGCTCGTGCAGGCAGACCCAACCGATCGCGATCATGAAGAGCGCGAACGCAAGGCCGCCGAGATCCACGAACAGAACAGCGACGAACGCGGCCGGAATCGCGACCAGGATCCGGGACAGCAGCTCCGAGCGTGGGCCCTGACGCCCGGCACGTGGCCGGCGCTGAGCGCGCGGCGCACCCCGAGCCGAGGGACCCTCCCGCTCTCTTCGTGGCCGTCCCGAGACCCCGGCACGTGGCCGTCCCGAGACCCCGGCACGTGGCCGTCCCGCGGGCCCAGCTCGTGGCCGACGCGCCGATGGCATCCCTACCTGCCCCCGAAGCGCCGCCTGCGGGCGGCGAACTCCTGCAGGCTCTCCTCGAACGCCTGGCGTGAGAAGTCCGGCCAGAGCTCCTCGCGGAACACGAGCTCCGAGTAGGCCGCCTGCCAGAGCAGGTAGTTTGAGATTCGCCGTTCGCCGCTGGTGCGAATGATCAGATCCGGATCATGCATGTCGGGTGCATACAGGTGCGCGCGGAAGTCCGCTTCGGAGCCTCCGGTAAATGCTCGCGCCGCGTCGAGGATCTCGGCGCGCCCGCCGTAGTTGAAGGCGACGAACAGGGTGATCCGGGTGTTGGCCTTGGTCGTCGCCTCCGCCCAGGCCATCCTCTCGACAAGCTCCACGGGTACCGGCTCGCTGCGACGGCCGATGAAGCGCATCCGCACCCCCTCCGCGTCCAACTCGGGGGTTTCGTTCTCGATCCGCCGTCCGAACATCTCCATCAACCCTGAGACCTCCTGCTCGGAGCGGGTCCAATTCTCCGTCGAGAACGAGTACACCGTCAGCTCCTGGATCCCGAGCTGCACCGCATCGCGCAGCCGCGCCTTGACGACCTCCGCGCCGGCCTCGTGCCCGGCCATCGCCGGCAGGCCACGACGCCTCGCCCAGCGGCCATTGCCGTCGGTGATGATCGCGACGCAGCGGGCCCAGGACCCGTCCACGGACCCCGCCACGCCCATTACACCTCCAGGATCTCTGCTTCCTTGTGCCCCAGCACCTCGTCGAGCTCGGCGATTCGTGCATCGGTGAGCTTCTGAAGCTCCACCTCCGCGCGGTGCTCGTCGTCAGAGCCTGTCTCGCCCGCCTCTTTGAGCTCGCGCAGATCGTGCATCACGTCGCGGCGGACGTTTCGCACGGCGATCCTTCCCTCTTCGGCGATCGTACGAACCACCTTCACGAGCTGCTTGCGGCGCTCCTCGGTCAGCTCGGGAACGAGGAGCCGGACCAGGTGCCCGTCGTTGGAGGGCGTGAGCCCGACATCGGACTCGATGATCGCGCGCTCGATTGCCTTGATCGAGCTGCGGTCATAGGGCTGAATGCTCAACAGCCGCGACTCGGGAGCGGTGATCGTCGCGAGCTGGCGCAATTGCGTGGAGGTCCCGTAGTAGTCAACAGTGATGCGGTCGAGCAGCGCCGGGCTGGCGCGTCCTGTCCGCACCGAGCCGAACTCGTGGCGCGTGGACTCCAGCGACTTGACCATGCGCTCGCGCGCGTCCGCCAAGAGCTCGTCGATCATCTCTGAGGTCATGTCATCACCAGCGTGCCGACTCGCTCGCCGGACACTATCTTGTCGATGTTGCGCCCGTCGGCCATGTTGAAGACCACGATCGGCAGGTTGTTGTCCATGCACAGGGCTAGCGCGGTCGAGTCCATCACCGCAAGTCCACGTGTTAGGGCATCCTTGTGGGTGATCTGCGGAATGAACTCCGCGTCGGCGTAAACGGCCGGGTCCGCGGTGTAGACGCCCTGGACCCCGTTCTTGGCCATCAGGACGATCTCAGCGTGGAGCTCCGCCGCGCGCAGCGCCGCGGCCGTGTCGGTGGTGAAGAAGGGGTTGCCAGTTCCCGCCGCGAAGATCACCACCCGTCCCTTCTCCAGGTGGCGCATCGCCCGCCGGCGGATGTAGGGCTCGGCGATCTCGGAAATCGTGATCGCCGACTGCACTCGCGTTGCGACGTCCTGCTTCTCGAGCGCGTCCTGCAGCGTCATCGCGTTGAGCACCGTCGCGAGCATCCCCATGTAGTCTCCCGTCGCCCGATCCATGCCGCGCGCCGCCGCCGCCAGCCCCCGGTAGATGTTTCCGCCGCCGACGACGATTGCGACCTCTACGCCCCGCTGCCGAACTGCCGCGACTTCGCGGGCGATCGCTTCGACACGGGCCGGATCGGTTCCGTATTGGAGATCGCCCATCAACGCCTCTCCCGACAGCTTGAGCAGCACGCGCTCGTAAGCCGGGGGCGTCGCCGGCGGGCCCGGGCTCACGCAGCCGCCTCAGCCGCCGACCGCAAAGCGAGCGAAGCGGCGGATCACGATGTTCTCTCGCGTTTCGCTCGACAGCGCCGCGCGGAGCTCCTCGATCGTCTTGCCCCCGTGCTTGTCCTCGTTGACGTGCGTCTGGCGCAACAGCACAACCTCGTCCAACCATTTGTCGAGCTTGCCCGAGACTACCCGCTCACGCACGTTCTCCGGACGGTCGGCCGCCTGCTCGGTGGCGATCCGCTGCACGCGCTCGCGGTCCTCGGCGGGCAGCTCGTCCTCGGTGACCGCCAGCGGCGCCGCCGCCGCGATGTGCAGCGCGAGGTCCCGCGCGAAATCGACGAACGTGTCGTTGCGGGCCACGAAGTCGGTCTGGCAGTTGACTTCGACCAGCACTCCGATCTTGCTACCCGCGTGAACATAGCTCTGCACCGCTCCCTCGCGTGCCGGCGCACCGGCGCGCTTGGCAGCCTCGTCCTCCCCGCGTGCGCGCAGGATCTCCGCCGCCTGCTCGATCTCGCCGTCAGCTTCCACCAACGCCGCCCGGCATGCCATCACTCCCGCGCCGGTTCGGTCGCGCAGGGCCTTGACCTCCTTTGCACTGACCTCGCTCATGGGTTGCGCACGGGCGGCTCGTCGGTAGCGGACGGCCCGCTGGCCGAAGGCGGTGGCTCATCCGGCGGGAGCGGTGGCTCATCCGGCGGGAGCGGTGGCTCATCCGGCGGGAGCGGTGGCTCAACCGGCGGGAGCGGTGGCTCATCCGGCGGGAGCGGTGGCTCAACCGGTGGGGGCGGTGGCTCGGCAGCGGCGGGCCGGGGCTCCGCCGCTGCTGGCTGCGCGGCAGGCGGAGGGCTCTGCCGCGCGGGCGCGGGCGCCGGCTGCGGGGCGGACGCGGACGCGGACGCGGACGCGGACGCGGGGGCGGGCTGCACGGTCGGCGCCGGCTGCGGGGCGGACGCGGACGCGGGGGCGGGCCGCACGGTCGGCGCCGGCTGCTGGGCGGACGCGGGGGCGGGCTCCGGTTGCGGCGCGCTCGCGGGTGCCGGGTGCGGGGCGGATGGCGGCTGCGCGGCGGGCGCAGCTTGCGGGGCGGAAGCGGGAGCCGGTTGCGCCGGCGCACTCTGCGCCGCAGCCGCAGCCTCGGCCGCTGCCCTGGCCGCGGCCTCCTCCTGCACCAGGCGCGCCGCCTCCTCGGCCTCGCGGCGCGCCTGCTCCTCGGCCTCGCGGCGGGCGCGCTCCTGCTCCTCCAGGCGCTCGCGCTCGAGGCGCGCTTGCTCCTCCCGGGCGCGGAACACCCCGTGCCCTTGCGCCACCACGTCGCCGATCGCGCGCGTGACCGCTACGCACGAGCGGATCGCGTCGTCGTTACCCGGGATTACGAAGTCGATTCCCTCGGGATCGCAGTTGGTATCGACGAGGCCGATGATCGGGACGCGCAGCCGCTGGGCTTCACGCACAGCTATCGCTTCGGTCTTCAGGTCGATCACGAACACGGCGTCGGGAACACGCTGCATGTTCTTGACGCCGCCGAGGTTGGCCCGCAGCTTCGCGAGGTCTGCCTGTGCGGCCATCCGCTCGCGAGTCGGCAGCAACTCGAGCTGTCCCTCTGTCTCATAGCGCTCGAGGTCATGCAGGCGCTTGATCCTGAACGAGATAGTCTGGAAGTTGGTCAGCAGGCCTCCGAGCCAGCGATGGTTGACATAGGGCATATCGGCCGCGGACGCGGTGTCCGCAATCGCATCGCGCGCCTGCTTCTTGGTCCCGACGAACAGCACGGTGCCGCCACGGTGCGCAACCTCGGAGGCGAACCCCCGCGCACGCTCCAGCAGAACCTGCGTTTGGAGCAAGTCGATTATGTAGTTGCCGTCCCGCTCGCCGAAGATGAAGCGCCGCATCTTGGGGTTCCAGCGGCGCGTCTGATGACCGAAGTGGACGCCGGCCTCCAACAGCTCCTTGATGCCGACTTCAGCCACGATGCTGCTCCTTTTTTTCGGTTGTCTCCGTGCTGCCCGTCCGCCGGTGCTCGCGAACCTCAAAGCCTCGAGGCAGGGCGCGATCCGCGCAAACGGGGTTTGGGGAAAATTCGTCTTTCAGTTTACGCAAGTTTCACACGCGGGATCCGTTATGGTTTGTAGCGGGTCGTCACCTTCCCCTACCTCGGTGGCGTCTCGTACGCGGGCCGGACCTCCCTTCCCCTACCTCCGGTGGCTCGGTCCGCAACGATGGCGGAGCGGCTTTGGACGAGCCGCTCCGTCGTCATGCTCTGATTAGGGATTCCGGTGGCCTGATCTGGTGGCGCGCTCCAAAGCCGCCACCAGATCTCCCGGCAGTGGCGAATGTACATCGACCGCCTCGCCGCTTACCGGATGCTCGAACGCCAGACGGGCTGCATGCAGAAACTGCCGTCCCAGCCCGTACAGCTCCGGCGTCCCGTACTGCCGGTCGCCGCACACTGGGTGTCCGATCGCCGCCATGTGGACCCGGATCTGATGGGTGCGCCCGGTGTCGAGCACAACTTGCAACAAGGTTGCGCCGGCCAGCATCCGCTCGATCTCGAAGTGCGTCCGGGCCGGGCGCGGGCTTTCGGAGTCGATCGACATCAGCACCCGCTCGCGCCGGTGGCGCCCGATCGGAGCATCGATGGTGCCCGTCCTGGCCGCCGGTTGGCCCTCGACAAGGGCTAGGTACTCGCGGGTCAGCTTGCGCGCGGACAGGAGCGCTTTAAGCGCGCTGTGCACGGAGTCGCTCTTTGCCACCACGAGCAGCCCCGAGGTGTCGCGGTCCAGCCTGTGAACGATCCCCGCGCGCCATGGCTCCTGCCCACCGGCCCCCCGTCCCGCGAGCGCCTGGGCGAGGGTCCCCGTCCGGTGCCCACGCGCGGGGTGCACGACGACGCCCGCCGGCTTCTCGACGACCAATAGATGTGCGTCCTCGTAGGCGATCGCGAACGCTGCCAGCGGCGCCGGCGATGATGCCGGCTGTGGCTCCCGCCTCGCGTCGACTTCGATCTGCTCGCCGGGCTTCACGGCATGGCCCTTGGCGCATGCGCGCCCGTCGATGCGCACGCGCTGGGAGTCGATCAGGCTCTGGGCGCGCGAGCGCGAGCCGAGCGGCGCCGCGAGGAACCGATCGAGGCGGGTGCCGGCGGCGTCAGGCGGGACCTCGAGCTCGAGCCTACCCCCGGCGCCACCGAGCGCGAGCACCGGCTCGAGTCGCGCCCCGCCGCTCACCGCTCCCGTCCGCGTTCGAGCACCAGCAGCAACGCCAGGACGCCAAAAGTGATCGCCATGTCGGCGACGTTGAACGCCGGCCAATCCGGGAGCTTGATGAAGTCGGTGACCGCGCCGTGAGCCAGGCGATCGATCAGGTTTCCGAGCGCCCCGCCGACCAGCAGCCCCACCGGCAGCCACAGCAGATGACAGCCGGAGCGCAGGACGAAATAGCCGATCAGGACAGCGAGCGCGAGAAGCGTGAAGACGAGCACGAGCACCCCGCCGCCGGAGAAGAACCCGAACGCAACACCGCTGTTGCGCACATGGACGAAGTGCACGCCGGGTATGAAGTTGCGTTCCTCGCGTGCCCCGATCTGAGCCGCGATCGTGCTCTTGGTCACCTGATCGAGGATCAGCACCGCCACGAGGACCGCGCCCGCGCGCAGGAACGCCGCGGGGCGAGCCCGGGTGGGTGTCCTAGCGTGAGTCACCATCGCCGGCGAGCCCGGGTGGGTGTCCTAGCGCGAGTCACCATCGCCGGCGAGCCCAGGCGTGTGTCCTAGCGTGCATCACCATCGATGGAGCTCTCAACCCGCGATCACGGTGACGAGAATCGTCCTTGCGACGTACAGGAGGATGATCGCGATCATAGGAGAGAGATCGAACATGCCCATTTGGGGAACAAAACGGCGAAAGAGCCGCAGGTAGGGCTCGGAGACATCGCGCAGGAAGTTGAGGATCGCGTCCGACCAGCGCGCGTAGGGCTTGCGCACGCCAGCGGAGAAGATCAGGTTGAGTAGGATGTAGACGAAGATCAGCAGGATGTAGACGTAGAACAGCGCGCCGACATAGTTCGCGATGTCGCCCCGGTTCAGCGCGGCAAGGAGCATCAGCGCCCCGCGCAGAGCACGGCGTCGATCGCGTCCTGAAACGCGCTGCGCACGCCGCCGCGCTCCAGCGCCTGCAGTCCCCGCGCCGTCGAGCCGCCGGGCGAGGTGACTTCGCGCCGAACGGTAAGCGTGTCGTGTCCGCGGGCCGCTAGCAGCGCCGCGCTGCCCGCCATCGTCTCGACCACGAGCGTGGCGGCGAGCATCGCGCCCAGTCCGTGACGAACGGCGGCGTCGACCTGCGCCTCGACGAGCAGCGCCTGGTAGGCGGGGCCGACGGCCATCACGGCGCTCGCCGCCTCCATCAAGCGCTCCTCTAGCCTCACAACAGTTCCAAGACGCCCAAACAGCTCCAGAACCTCCGCCTCCAGCCCCGGCTCTACCTCAGGTGCGGGGCAGTAACAGATGACGCCTTGGCGCACCTCGACCGGAATGCTCGGCATCAAGCGGAATACCGGGACGCCTGGATAAGCCTCCTGCAACATTGCGACCGAAGTCCCCGCCAGCACCGATGCGACCGCCTGGGCCCGGCCGACGAGCTCGGCCGCCACGGCTCGGAGCGCCGAAGGCTTGTGACAGAGCACGACAAGATCGCATTTCTCGGCAACTGCGCGGTTAGAGCCGACCGCCTCGCCTCCGAGCTCCTGTGCGACTGCGAGTGCCCGCCCGGAGCCGGCGTCCGAGCACAGGACCGGATCGCCCCACCCGCGCGCCAGCGCACACGCCATGTTGCCTGCGCCGATGAGGCCCACCCGCATCGCCCGAACGTTACCGGCGCGGAGGATCGGGCCTCAGTGGGCTCACGAAAGAGCTCAGAAGCTCAGGAGCTCAGAAGCACGCAGGAGGCATCAGGACTGATTGAAGAACCCCTTCTCCACGAGCCGCGCGCGCTCCTCAGCGGAGACCTCGACGTTGCGCGGCGTGAGCAGGAATACCTTGTCGGCGATCCGCTGCATGCCTCCGTCCATCGCATACGTCAGGCCACTGGAGAAGTCGATCAGGCGCTTGGCCAAGTCGGTGTCGGTGCCCTGGAGGTTGATGATCACGGGAATGGCCTCCTTGAACTTGTCGGCCACATCCTGCACGTCGTTGAAGCTCCTCGGCGCGACGACGTGGACGCGGACGTCTCCCCCCCCTCGCCCGTTGCTGGCACCCGGGACCGGCCGCAGCGGCGGCGCCCGGCGCTCGGTCCGCTGGTCATCGGCGAAGATGTCGTCGATCTCGTCGCGGTTTCGCCGCGGACCCAGCCGCCGCACGTTTGGACGCTCGCTACGGGTCTCCTGAAGCTCCTCCGGCGGCTCGCCGTAGTGCTCGCCCTCCTCCTCGTAGGCGTGATCCTCGGCGAGCCCGAAATAGACGAGGGAGCGGTGCCAGGTGTCTCGAATTGCCATGTGCGTTTTGGGGGTTCGCTGGGGCGGGGCGCTTTCCTGCCTGAATGCGCCTGTGATTATGACGTGGCCGAGCCGGGTGGCGCGTACAGACCCCTTCCGAGGCGCACGATCGTCGCTCCCTCCTGCACAGCAACCACGTAATCCTGGCTCGTCCCCATCGAGAGCTGCCGGAGCCCGTGGCGCTCTGCGAGCTCGCGCAGGGCTGCGAAGCATGGCCGGCTGGATTCGGGATTGCTGGCGGGGGGCGGCATCGTCATCAGCCCCACGACCTTCACCGGGCAACGCTCCAGGAGCGACGGCAGCCCGGCCGAGAGAATGCCGCTCTTGCCGGGCTCGCCGCCCACGTTGACTTCGACCAGGACCTCGACCTCGCGCTTGTCCCCGCCTTCGATCTCAGCCGCCGCGCTCGCGTGACGCGCGAGCTGCTCCAACGCGGAGTCGCTCGCGACCGAGTGGATGTAGCGGACGTAGGGGAGCACCTGGCGAACCTTGCGGCTCTGCAGGTGCCCGATGAAGTCCCACGTGAAGGCGCCACGATGGGCGTCGACCTTGGCGATGAGATCCTGCGCACGGTTCTCGCCGACCAGCTCGATGCCCGCCTCGGCGAGCACTCCGAGCTCCTCGACCGGCACGTACTTGACGGCGGCGAGAATCTCAACCTCATCAGGATCCCGTCCCGCAGCCGAGATCTCGGCTCGCACGCGCTCCAGGTTCTCCCGCACCGCCACGGCGCGCAGCCCTCGGATCAAGTCAACCACGCGATGCCCGCCTGGCGGCCGGTAAGGCCCTGGTCCCTGCGATGCGAGTAGAACAGGCCCGGTGCTGAGCAGATCGTGCACAGCTCGCAGTCGTACACGTCCGCCACGCCGGCCCGCTCGAGCCCCTTGCGCGCGATTGCCTTCAGGTCCAGGTTGGGGCGCTTAGCACTTGCGCTGGCGCCTTCGGAGGCGAAGACGCTCTGCACCTCCTCGCCGACCTCGTAGCAGCAAGGGCCTGCACCGGGACCGATCGCTGCCGACAACGGCCCGCGCGCGCCGAGCTCCCGTAGCGCGCCCACGCCCGCGGCCAGCACTCCTGCGGCCAGCCCGCGCCAGCCGGCGTGGAGCATCGCGACGGCGCCATCGCCCGCGATCGCGACCGGCAGGCAGTCCGCGGTCACGACCATCGGCCCGACACCGAGCGTCGCGGTAGCCTGGCCATCTGCGTCTCCTTGCACCGATCGGTCGCTCGACGGCATGCTCGCGAGGCCTATCCGCGCCCCGTGAACTTGGCGGCCGTAGGCGAAGCCCACTCCGATCGCTCTGCGCAGCGAGTCGCGGTTGCGCATCACCGCCGACCGGTCGTCGTCGGTCCAAAGGCCCAAGTTGAGGCTGTCGTAACGGCCCCCGGAGAAGCCGCCGCGGCGCGTCGTGAACAGAGCGCGCGCCCCGGGCAGGTCGATCGCGATGTGGTCGCCCGCGATACAAAAGGGCGCCGCCAATCTCATCCGCGGGCCGAGGACCAAGTGTCGGTCCGGGCCATCATCGCGAGCTGAATTCAGCTCCAAACGAGCACTAGTAGGTAGGGTCCGCTCATCTGTCCAGGCTAGCTTGCGCGCGCCGCCCGGAGCGCCCGGTCAAGCTCCGCCTCTCGACCGTCGGCGCGGCCGTCGAGCTTGGCGTCGAGCGCCGCAGACAGCGCTCGGCCCACAGCCGGCCCCTGCTCGATCCCGGCGGCCAGCAAATCGGCACCGCTGATCTCCAGACGCACGTGCGCAAGCCGCGTCAGCCAGTCCCTGGCGGCCTGCGCGGGGCCGAGTGCTCCGGCGATCGCCACAGCCTCCGGACCGGCGCCCGCGCCAGAGACTGCGCCAGCGATCTCGGAGGGGAGCTCCGCGCCCACGAGCGACTGCGCGAGCTTTCCCGCTCCGGTCGCCACCCGGATAATGGCGTCTCGTTCGACGGCGCCGAAGGCGAGCCGGTTCAAGAGGCTCGCGAGCTCCGCGGACTCGATCGCGCGCACGCAGAGCGCGAGTACGAGCACGTCGGGCCGGCCCTCGGCCGGCAGCAGCCCCAGCGACCGGCGAGCGAGCGCGGGATCGGAGAGCCCGAAGCCAGGATGGATCTCCGCGTCCAGCCCCAGGGCGCTCATCTGCTCTAGCCCCGCGACTGGATCTAGCTCACGCACGAGGAGCCTCAGCTCCGCCCCCACCCGTAGCGCACTGACGGTGTCCAGGGCGCGATCTGCAACGGCTGTCCGTGCGAGCGCCAGCGTGTGTGGCTCGATTTCGAATCGCAGGCGGCTGGCGTAGCGGATCAGCCGCAGCAACCGCGTGGGGTCGTCCGAGAAGCTCCGATCGTGAAGCACTTGCAGCCGGCGTGCGCGCAGATCCTCCAGTGCGCGGGGAGCCGTGCTGAGCTCTCCGGCCCGCGGACCGGAGAGCCTGATCGCGATCGCATTGACGCTGAAGTCGCGCCGAAGCAGATCCTGCTCCAAGCTGGCCGGCGCCAGCACCGGCAGCGCCCCGGCACGGGCATAGGCTTCCCGGCGCGCCGCCGCGATGTCGTAACAGAATCCGCCAACCCTTACGGTCGCGGTGCCAAAGCGATCATGGACGCGAAGCTCGCCCCCGAGTCGCCGCGCGATCGTCACGGCGCTCCCTTCGACCAGCAGGTCGAGGTCGCCGGGCTCCGCACCCATCAGGATGTCGCGCACCGCCCCACCGACCAGGTGCACATCCGGCGCATCGCCCAGACGGCGCAGCAGCTCCGCGGCTGCCGGCAGCGCCCGCACGCGCGCGATCAGCGCACCTGCAGACGGGTGCAGTCCGGAGCTCAGGGTTTCTAGCGATCTCACGGGTGCATCTTCGCGCGCTTGCCCGTCAGCTCGCTCGTGACGCCGCCGACGCGCCCCGGATCAGGCCACTCGTGAGGCCGCCGACGCGCGCCGAGTCGGGGCACTCATGACGCCGCCGCGCGCGCCGAGTCGGGGCACTCATGACGCCGCCGCCGCGCGCCGAGTCGGGGCACTACTAGCATGAGCCCATGCGGAGTCCCGGCTCGCGGAGGCTGCCGCGGTGGAGGCTCGTTGCCGTAGCGGTGCTGCTGGTGGCCGTAGGGGGCACACTCGCAGCTCTCCTGCTGCATTCGCCTGGCAACGTCTCACATCCCGGCCTGTCCTTCACACATCCGACGGCGACTCAGCCGCCGCGCAAGCGCTTGGTCGCCAATGACTTCGAGTGGCCCAGATACGGCTTTGACGCCGGCCGAACGCATTATTTCGGTGCAACGCGCGCGCCGCATCCGCCGCTGCGCGTCGGCTGGACCTACGCAGACCACGCGCTGCTGGAGTTCCCGCCGGTCATCTACCAGAGCACCTTGTACCTAATTGACGACGACGGCTCGGCTAAGGCGATCGACAAGCGTAGCGGCCGAATGATCTGGCAGCATAAAGTGGGCACGCTCGCGGCGGCGTCGCCCGCGATCGGCGTTCAGGGCCGGCTCGTCTTCGTCGCGGTTCTTTCCAGCAATCCCGGCGCGGGTCAGAATCCCGGCAACGGCAGCCTCGTGGCCCTGTCGATGAAGACCGGACGCGTGATGTGGTCACGAAGCGTGCCGGCGGGCACCGAGTCCTCACCCTTGGTGTGGGGCCAGTCGCTGTACTTCGGCGCTCAGGACGGGGCCGTCTCCTCGCTGCGAGCCAGCGACGGCCACGTGAACTGGACCTATAGAGCCAGCGCCGCCGTCAAGGGCGGCCCATCGCTCTCGAACGGGGTCCTCTACTTTGGCGATTACAGCGGGCACGCCTATGCGCTGAATTCCGAGACCGGGCGCCAGGTGTGGGCGGTCAGCACGAGCGGTGCCCACTTCGGCTTTGGGTCGGGCACCTTCTACTCTTCGCCGGCTGTGGCGTTTGGACGGGTTTACATGGGCAACACCGATGGCCGGGTATATTCGTTCGCGGCGCGCACCGGGAAGCTCGCGTGGGCAACCGCGACCGGCGCTTACGTCTACGCTTCGCCGGCGGTCGAGAACACCCCGGGTCTCGGCCCGACCGTCTACCTCGGCTCATATGACGGCAAGTTCTACGCGTTCGACGCCCGTTCGGGAGCGATCCGCTGGACACACGACGCCGGCGGCAAGATCTCCGGCTCGGCGACGATCGTCGGCGACGTCGTCTACTACTCGGTCCTCAGCTCCAGGACGACCGCCGGGCTCGACGTTCGCACCGGCCGGCAGGTGTTCTCATTCGCGGACGGTGCCTTCAACCCGGTGATCGCCGATTACGATGCGATCTACTTGAACGGATACTCGAGCCTGTACCAGATGCTGCCAAGGCGCGAGCCACCCAGGTCATCGATCCGCGGGTCACCGCGCCGCGGGCGGCCGCGCGCCCGGCCCGGGGCGGGCGCAAGAGCGAAGCCTTCCGCTTCCAAGCGGTGAACGGGATCCAAGAGCCCGTCTCAACAACCCGGGGTTCCGCCCCGCGGCCGGGGACCCCTAGGTGAGAGGAGACAGGCTCTCAGGGCGCGAGTGAGCGCCGGGCCCGAGCGCCAGCGCCAGCGCTCTGAGCGCTACATGACCGACGCTGCTCAGGCAGCGCATAAACCACAACTCGACAGTCGAGCTCCTCCGAAGGTCGACTGTCGCATGGAGCGCGGATAACGACACGCACACGACACTCGCCTCGCCGTTGACTTCGAGTGTCGAGTTATGACGCGCTGGAAACGCGCTCGGGGCACCTGAGAGCCTGAAAGCCGGCCAAGAGCATGCGCTCGCCGGTGCCCGGCTCGTGCGCTGTCTCCCCGGCCGCCGGCCGCGTTCCAATCGCTGCGCGACGCAGTCGGGAGCGCATCGCGCTGGACACGATCCTCAGCGCCAGGAGCTCAGTCGCGTCGGCGTCCGGCGCGACCGCTCTCGCCGGCGCGAGGCCGTCCGGCGCGACCGCTCTCGCCGGCGCGAGGCCGTCCGGCGCGACCGCTCCTAAGCAGCAGCCGCCCGGTGTCAGAGCGTGCTTCGGGGCTTAGTGCTATGCTTATGCGTCTATGCGTTGTCGTAGCGGAAGTCATTGTCAGCAGCCGGCCGAGCAGGGCCACCGATTCTGCGCCGAGCACGCGGCGGAGCTCGCTCGCATGCGCGAGGAGCTCAAGCACGCTGCCGCGGCCCGTATTGGCCGCGGCCGGCCCAAGCGTTCGTCCACATGCTGCCGCCCCGGCTGCTACGAGCCCCGTGTCCCGCCCGCCGCATATTGCGACGCGTGTGCCGCCGCAGGGTACGTCGAAGAAGCTGCTTAGAGCGCGTATCGGACCCTACGGCGCTGGGCGAGGCTGCGACCCGGGGGTCGTCTACGCTGACGTGAAACGAGCAGGATCGGGCAAGTCGGGTAGCGGATGCGAGCGAAGCTTCGGCCTTTGGGGTAGCGCGGTAGCGAGGAAATGGGGGAGCGCGGTAGCGCGGTAGCGCGGAAATGCTGACCGGGCTACCCGGGCATTCCACCCCTGCCGGCCCACGCCTCCCTCACCGCGACGCCGTTGCGCGCCATGTACTCCTTGACCTCGGTGACCGTGTGCTGGGCGTAGTGGAAGATCGAGGCGCAGAGGACCGCATCCGCGCCGGCCTTCACGGCGGCGGGGAGGTGGCGCAGCTCGCCGGCCCCGCCCGAGGCGATCACGGGCACGCCGACCGCGCCAGCGACCGCTGAGGTCAGCTCCAGGTCATAGCCCGCGCTGGTGCCGTCACGATCCATGCTCGTGAGCAGGATCTCGCCGGCGCCGCGCTCCACGCTTTCACGCGCCCAAGCCACAGCATCGCGGCCCGCCGGCTCGCGCCCCCCGGCGACGTAAGCCTCCCAGGCGCAGGCCCCCAACCCAGGCCCGGACCCCGGTCCAGGTCCAGACGCCGACCCACCAGACCCCGACGCCGGGTCAGCCCCCAGCCCCGAGCTCCCACCGCGCGCCTTGGCGTCGATCGCCAGCACCACGCACTGGGCACCGAACGTACGCGCCAGCTCGTCGATCAGCGCGGGATTCGCCAGCGCCGCGGAGTTGATGGAGATCTTGTCCGCGCCGGCGTCGAGCACCGCCTGTGCGTCGGTCACCGACCGGATCCCGCCGCCGATCGTGAACGGGATGAACACGTCGTTAGCGGTCCGGCGCGCGAGCTCGACCACCGTCTCGCGCTTGTCCGAGGTCGCGGTGATGTCGAGGAACACGAGCTCGTCCGCCCCACCGGCGTCGTAGCGGCACGCGAGCTCGACCGGATCCCCGGCGTCGCGCAGGTCCAAGAAGCCGATGCCCTTGACCACGCGGCCGGCGTCGACGTCGAGGCAGGGGATCACTCGCTTGTAGTGCACCGATCCCGGCTCCTCATCCCCGCCGCTGTAGTGCGTTCTGGCCATCGGCGACCGTGAAGCGCTGCTCGTAGAGCGCCTTGCCGACGATTGCCCCGGTCAGCTTGCTTTCTCCGAGCGCGGCGAGCGCACGCAGATCCTCCGTCGAAGCGATCCCCCCCGAGTAGACGAAGCTTCCGCGCACGGCGCCGGCGATCCGCGCAGCAGCCTCCAGATCGGGGCCGCTGAGCATACCGTCGCGCTCGATGCTCGAGTACACGAACCGGCACACCCCTCGCTCGCCGAGGCTCGCGATTACGGCTTGCACTGGAAGCTCGGTCTGCTCGGTCCACCCCGAGGCCGCGAGGTGGCCGTCGCGTGCGTCGACCGAGACGACCACGCGCTCGCCGAACTGCTCGATCGCGTCCTCGAGGAAGTCGTCCGCGCCGTAGGCGGCCGTACCGAGCACGACGGAAGTCGCCCCAGCCCCGAGCGCGTCGCGCACCGCCGCGATGCTGCGCAGCCCACCCCCGATCTGCACGGGCACGGCGACGTCGCCCGCGATGCGCGCAACGTGCTCCAGGTTGACTGGCGCGCCACTGCGCGCCCCGTCGAGATCGACGACGTGCAGGGCGCGCGCGCCGGCGGCCACCCACCGTCGCGCGGCGTGCAGCGGGTCGGCGTCGTACACCGTCTCCTGCTCGAAGTCCCCCTGCGCGAGGCGCACCGCCTTGCCGCCGAAAATGTCGATCGCGGGCAGCAGGATCATGCGCGTGCGGGTGCCGGCGCCACCACGCGCGCGCCCGCGGCGGCCGGCGCTCCTGGCGTCCCGAGCGTCCCCGACGTCCCGGGCGCTCCTGGCGTCCCCGACGTCCCCGACGTCCCCGGCGTCCCCCGCGCTGCTCTGCACATCCGCGTGAAGCTCCTGAGCATCGTGAGGCCGTGCGCAGAGGACTTCTCCGGGTGGAATTGCACCCCGAGCACGCGCCCGCGCGTCACGATGGTGACGAAGCGCTCCCCGTACTCTGAAGTCCCGACGGTGTCCTGCGGATCGCTGGGCCGCGCCGCGAGCGAGTGGACGTGGTAGAAGGGACACCCGTCCACGGGCAGGCCCTCGGTCAGCGGCGAGCAACGCTGAAAGGACACGTCGTTCCAGCCGATGTGAGGAACACGCCTGCCCCCTGCGTCGAGCCGGGTCACCGTGCCCGGGATCAGCCCGAGCCCCTCGGTTGCTTCTAGCTCCTCGGAGCGCTCGAACAGGAGCTGCATGCCCAGGCAGATCCCCAGCAGCGGCACACCATCGGCGACGCACGCGCGGATCACATCGTCCAAGCCCAGCTCGCGCAGGTTGCGCATCGCGAGCGGGAATGCCCCCACACCGGGAACGACCAGCGCGTCGGCCGCCCGGAGCTCGTCGTGATCACGCGTGATCGCCGCCTGTGCCCCGACGTGCTCCAGCGCCTTGTGCACCGAGCGGCGATTGCCCATCCCGTAGTCGACGACGGCAATCTGAGCGATTCGCGGTGATGGCTTCTCTACCGCCCTCATACCAGCGTTCCCGATGCCGCGCTCACACCAATGTCCCCTTTGTGCTCGGGATGCCGTGCTCGGTGGGGTCGAGCGCCACGGCACGGCGCAGCGCCCGCGCGAGCGCCTTGAAGGACGCCTCGATCACGTGGTGGGTGTTGCTCCCCGCCTGCACAGTCAAGTGAAGCGTCAACTTGGCGTTGCTGGCCAGCGCGCGGAAGAGCTCCTCGGTCAGCTCGTGGTCGAAGTTGCCGATCGCCCCGGGGGCGAGCGCCGCTTCGAACACGCACAAGCCGCGCCCCGAGATGTCGATCGCGCACGCCGCGCGCGCCTCGTCCATCGGCACCGTCGCCTGTCCATAGCGAGCGATGCCGGAGCGATCGCCGAGCGCCTGATCGAGCGCTTGTCCGAGGCAGATCCCGACGTCCTCGACGGTGTGGTGGGTGCCGGTCTGAAGATCTCCCCGCGCTCGCACGATCAAGTCCATCCGGCCGTGGCGGGCGAGCAGGTCGAGCATGTGGTCGAGAAAGCCGACGCCGGTGTCGCGCTCGCCGGCCCCCAGGCCGTCGAGCGCGAGGGTCACCTCGACCTCGGTCTCCGCGGTCTTGCGTGCGATCTGGGCGGTGCGGCTCATCTACCGGTCATTGTCGCGAATGCGCGCCTCCATCGAGCGCGCGTGGAGCTCGAATCCCTCCGCGCGGGCGACGGGGGCCGCCGCTCTGGCGAGCTCGCCGGCCGCGTCCCCGATCCGCACCTCGCTGAACGTACGGATGAAGTGCGACGGCGACAACCCCGACGCAAAGCGCGCGGCGCCGCCGGTCGGAAGCGTGTGATTGGACCCCGCGATGTAGTCGCCGAAGGCGGTGCCCGCGCTGGACCCGACAAAGACACAGCCGGCGCGGGTCACGGCGGGGGCCAGTGCCTGCGCATCCTCGCCGGCGAGCTGCAGGTGCTCGGGGGCGAACGCCTGCGCCAGGGACAGCGCCTGCTCGGGGCCGGCGACCATGACCAGGCGCGCGACCGCGCCGGTGTCGGGCGCCGGCGCGATCCGGGCCTCTAGCGCGGCGAGCAGCTCCGGCGAAGTGCAGACGCCGACAACCAGCGCCCCGGGCCCGTGCTCGGCCTGGGCCAGCAGATCGAGCGCGACCGCCTCCGGGTCGGCGCCCGCGTCCGCGATCACCATCAGGTCGCTTGGCCCCGCGAACCCGTCGATCCCGACCTGTCCGAAGACCTGGCGCTTTGCCTCCTGCACGTAGAGGTTCCCGGGCCCTGCGATCACGTCCACCGCGCTCACCGACTCGGTCCCGTACGCCAGCGCGGCGATCGCCTGCGCGCCGCCCATCCTGTAAGCAACCGACGCGCCTGTCAACCGGCAAGCGCCGAGAACCACCGGGTCCGCATCGCCTCCGCGCGCGGGCGGAGAGCACACGGCTACCTGCTCGACGCCGGCCTCTCGCGCGGGCACGACGCCCATCACGACCGTGCTCGGGTACGGAGCCCGTCCCCCGGGAACGTAGATGCCGGCCCGCCCCACCGGCTCTGCCCGGAGCACTATCTGGTGGCGGTGCAGCGGCACCGCCACCGCGCGGGGGGGCAACGACGCCCTCGCGACGGCGCCGACGTTCGCGATCGCGACCTGTAGCCCCTCGCGCACCGCAGGCGGGAGCGCTGCGGCCGCGGCGTCGAGCTCTGACTCGGTGACCCGGAGGCTCGCGGGCTCGGCCCCCCCGGTGTCCAAGCGCCGCGTGTACTCGCGTAGCGCCTCGTCGCCGCGGGAGCGAACCGCGGCGATGATCTCGGCGACGGCCGCTTGCACAGTGTCCGCGGCTGGCACGAGCGCGCGCAGCTCTGCCGCCGCGTGCGCCGCCCCATCGCCGACCCCCTCCAGGGCCAGGCGCTCAAACCGCATCGGGGCGCTCACACCGCATCGGGGCGCTCAGATCGCATCGGGGCGCTCACACCGCATGGGGCGCTCAGATCGCATCCAGGCGCTCCCGCAATTCGTCGAGCGCCTTCGCCTTGAGCTTGTGGGCCACGGGGTTGGCGATCAGGCGTGCCGTGCTCTGCGCGATCTCCTCCCTGACGACGAGCCCGTTCTCGCGCAGGGTGCTCCCGCTCGCGGTCAGATCGACGATTCCCTCCACTAGCCCACTCAAGGGCGCGAGCTCGACCGAGCCCTTGACCTCGACGATCTCGGCCTGGCGCCCTGTCTGGAGGAAGTGCCGCGCCGCGATGCGCGGATACTTGGTGGCGATCCGCATCACGCCCAGGCGCCGCAGCGCCTCGGCCGCCCGATCCTGGCCCGCAACGCTCGCGAGCACCATCCGGCAGTGTCCGTATCCGAGATCGACCAGCTCGTAGACCTCGCGCTCGGACTGCTCCAGCAGCACGTCCTTGCCGGTGATCCCGAGGTCCGCTGCACCCGCCTCGACGTAGGTCGGGACGTCAGACGGGCGCATCGTCACGATCCCAGCCTCCTCGAATAGCAGCTTGCGATCGTTCTCGCGGACCTCATCGGTCTCGAATCCGAGCCGGTCGAGCAGATCGAGCGTCTGGACGAGCATGGCCCCGCGCGGCACCGCGATCCGGAGCTCGGTCATCGGTCCGCCTCGCGCATCCGAGCGCGCTCCTCCTCGGTCAGCGCGATATGCAGTTGCTCGACGTTGAGCGCGAACCCCACCGCCGGCAGCGGGCGGCCGAACCGGCCCAGCAGCTCGTCATAGCGCCCGCCGCTGCCGATCGGTACCCCGTGGGCAGGGTCGTAGACCTGGAACACAGCGCCCGTGTAGTAGCCGAGGCTGCGGGCGAGGCCGAGGTCGAAGATGATCCGCTCCGCCACCGACGGCGAGAGCCGCGCATGGACCGCGCGCATCCCCGTGACAGCGTCCTGCAGCGCACCGGAGAGACCCTCGAGCACCTCGGGGCCACCCCGGATCTGGGTCACCGCCAGCAGCAGAGCGGACTGCTCCTGCTCGAGCTTCAGCTCCTGGACCTCGCGCTGCAACCCGACGAAGTCACCGCTCACCAAGCCGGTCAGGATCCGCGTGCGCGCCTGCGGTGCAACGCCGACGGCGTCCAGTAGCGCCGGGTAGAGCGAGGCATCCCCGAGCCCGACGCGATAGCTCGTCAGTCCCGCCGCATCGAGCGCCGAGCACAGGACCTCCAGCGCCTCGGCAGTCCCGTCCGGGGCCGGCGCACCGACCAGCTCGACGCCGGCCTGCAGGAGCTCGCGGGATTGGCCTCGCTGCGGGCGCACCCCCCGGTAGGCGTGCGCGAAGTAACAGAAGCGCAGCGGCGGCTGCGCGTTCGGGTAGCGGATTCCCACCACGCGTGCGATCGGGACCGTCATGTCGCTGCGCAGCACGAGCACGTTGCCCTGCTCGTCGAACATCCGGTAGGCGGGCCGGTTGCCCGCCATGTCGCCGCGCGCGAAGGTCCCCTCGTACTCGAGCGCGGGCGTGTAGACCTCGCCGTAGCCCGCGCGTTCGAACACCCCCCGCACGCGTTCGGTAACGGCGCGTAGCTCGCCCATCTCGTCGGGCAGGACATCGCGGGTCCCGCTGGGGATGCGATCGACGATCATCGGGCTTTGCGGCGGGCCGGGACGGCGGGGGCGATCACGCCGGCACTGGCGCGTCGTCCAGGCGCTCGATCCTAGCCCCGAGCTCGCGCAGGCGCTCGTCGATCCGCTCGTATCCACGGTCGATCTGGCGGATGTTGCCGATCTCGGTTACGCCCTGCGCGCAGAGCGCCGCGATCAGCATTGCCATCCCGGCTCGGATGTCGGGCGACTCGACGCGCTCGCCCCGCAAGCGCCGTGGCCCGACGACGATCGCCCGGTGCGGGTCGCAGATCGTGATCGCCGCGCCCATCAACTGCAGCTTGTCAGTGAAGAAGAGCCGGTTCTCGAACATCTTCTCGAAGATGATCACCGAGCCGACCGCCTGCGTGGCCAGCGCCAGGGCGATGCTCGTCAAGTCGGCGGGGAACGCGGGCCAGGGCCCGTCCTCGACCTTGGGCATGTAGTCGCCGGCGTCGTTGCGGATCACCAGCTCCTGGTTACCGGGCACGATCACGTCGGCGCCCCGCAGCTCACTGCGCAAGCCGAGGCGCTCGAACACGATCCGGATCATTCGCAGATCCTCGGGCACCGTGTCCTTGACGATCAGCTCACCGCCGGTGACGCCGGCCAGGGCCATGAAGGAGCCGATCTCGATGTGGTCGGGGGCGATGGTGTGAGTGCACCCCCGGAGGCTGGTGACGCCGTGCACGATCATCACGTTGGAGCCGAGGCCATCGATCGTGGCGCCCATCGCGACGAGCATCCGCGCCAGGTCCTGGACGTGGGGCTCAGAGGCCGCGTTGCGGATCACCGTCGGTCCACGCGTCAGCGCCGCAGCCATCAGCGCGTTCTCGGTCGCCATCACGGAGGGCTCGTCCATCAGGAAGTCGCAGGGCCTCAAGTCGAGCGGCGGAGCCTCGATCACGATGTCACGGTCGTGGCCGACCGTTGCGCCGAGCGCGCGAAACGCGTCGAGGTGGGGATCGAGTCTGCGGCGCCCGATCACGTCGCCGCCGGGCGGCGGCATGACCGCACGGCCGAAACGCGCCAAGAGCGGTCCCGCGAGCAGGAATGACGCGCGGATCCGCTCCGCCAGCCCGCGATCGGGCTGGTGGCTGTCGACATCGGAGCAGTCGATCGACACTTCACCGGGTCCGTTCCAATTCACCCGCGCGCCCAAGCCCTCCAGCAGCAGCGTCATCGCCTCGACGTCGCTGATCCGCGGCACGTTGCGCAGGACCACCTCGTCGCCGGTGAGCAGGCAGGCGGCCAGGATCGGCAAGGCGCCGTTCTTGTTGCCAGACGGAACTATCGTTCCGCAAAGCGGCACTCCTCCGTCGATGACGAACTTCTCCATGGATGTCTGTCCCGCCGGCTCGGGTTGTGCACGGGGAAGCCTCAGCGTACCTGGTGACCGCGAGGCCGGGGTGACGGCGGGTCGCTGAGCCGGGGTGACGGCCATATAGGAGGAGGTTTCGCGGCGGGAGGCAGGGAACCTGCTCTGGCGGGCAGCGCAAGCCACACGCGGGATAGACTGCCTGGAGGGAAGTGTGCGTGAGCTCAGGAGCGTTAGGCCAGGGGGGGCCCGCTTTGTGCGATTCATCGGCTGATCCTGACCAATCCGACCACACGCCGCATCGGGACCCCCTCCTGATCTTTTGCGCGATGGCCCGGCCCGCTTGGCCGGTCAGGCCGAGTCCACCTCCGTTCCGTCCGGACCCTCCCCTACTCTTTGGGAACATATGTTCCGCTCTTCGGTCAACCGCCTGCGCTCCTGGCTACGTCTTGCCGAGGACATCCTCGGCGACGGGATTCCGGTCGATGCGCGGCCGCATCCGCATCGTCGTCCCCTGCGCTGGGAGCGAACGCGCCGCGGCGGATCTGTGGCCGCCCGTCCGACCCACTGCGTCTCCCCCGTTCGCGCGGGCTCAGACGCCCGCCCGGCACGATCCGGCGGGCCCGCGCGATCGCGTGGGACGGTAGTCACCGGCGACGCTGACTAGTGCAGCGGCCCGCGCTCCTCCGCAAGGTCGCACGCACAAGACACTCGCCTCGCGGGCGTCCTCGAGTGTCGCGTTATGACGCGCCGGCCCGCCACTTCCCTGCGAACCCTGACGGTGAAAGCCGGCCAAGAGCCTGGCCCGGCCGCTGTCCACCTCGCGCGTGGTCTCCTCGGGTCCACGCCCGCGCTCGCGCTAGGTCAGAGCGCCGGCGGTTCGCCGCCGGCGGCCGTGCGCCAGTCGGCTTCAGCGACGCTGCCGCCGGTGATCGTGAAGTCGCGAACGCGTGGCTTGCCGTAAAGCCAGAGCGTGTAGCTGCCCTGGGTGATCTTGTCGAAGACCGCGGCGTAGACGGTCCCTTCGGGCATCGGTCGCTCCAGGATGTGCTGGTGAAACTTCTCGCCGTCGGCACCGGTGGGGCTGACCTCGATCGGGGTGTCGAAGAGCTCCGCCTCGGCGTAGATGACCAGGGCGCCGATGTCTCCACCGATGTCCAGTACGACGGGTTCGGGGTGGGGCCGGGCGATCGGTTCTGCGTTCATGCATCCTCCGCTGGTTGAGCTGGTTCTGGGTGTAGTACGTGTTCCCATCAAGCTGCGCCTTCGCACGACGGGCGCCCTCTCCCGCGGGAGAGGGCGCATGGCCATGCGAGGGGCACCCGTCGCACCCTAGGCAGGGGGAGTGTCGAACCCGTTGTGGGGGATCCCCAAGAAGGGGAAGTAGGGCAGGAAGCGGAACTCGTTCGCCGCGCCCTCGCCGGGAGGACCCGTCGGGGGAATGGGCACTCCCTGGTTGACCAATGCGACCACTGCGTCGGGCTTATAGCTCTTGTCCACGAGTGCGTAGGTGAGGCCCGCCAGCGCCTTCAGCTCGATCGACACGATGTCGTCGATCACCCGGCGCCCGTTCGGGAACCCGGCGGGGTCGCCGCCGAGCAGGCCAAGCGCGCTCACGCGCCCCTGCGCGGTGGGCGGGATCGCTACGTTCAACCGCAGCATGTCGGCCAGGTGCTTGCCGGTGTGGTTCTGGAAGCCCGGCACGATGCCCTTGGGTATGCCGGTGAGGAACACCGCCTCGATATCCGCCCGCGGCTTACCCGACCTGTTCAGCCCCGCCAGGTGCGGGAAGGCGCCCGGATAGAGAACCGGCAGCAGCTTGGCGAGCTCGGGGTGGGCGACGCCCTTGACAAAGTGCTTGTCCCCGATCGGGTCGCTGCGGTTCCATTCGTCCTTGCGCCCGAGCGGCACGAGCACCTCGTTGAAGAGAGGGTTGCCCAGCCGCGAGACCTGGACGAAGGGGCCGGACTCCCCGCCCCTGCGCCGCGCGTCGGGGCGCACCAGCATCTTGCGACGGCTGGCGGCGGCCCAGACGCCGATCGTGGAGTCTGCGCCGAACACATTCCTTGGCCGCGAGTGGTTGCGCGTGAGCTGTGAGATCGGGATCTGCAGCGCGATCGTGTGGACGTTGGTACCGCTCTTCAGCGTGTCGATGCCGCCGGCGTTGGCCAGCATCGAACCGACGTGGAACTTCTGGAGCGGACGCAGGTCACCAAGATCGAATACCGCTCCGAGGTCGGCGAAGAAGCCGTCGTTGCGCTGGCCGGCGAACACCTTGATGCCACCGGGCAAGTCATGCACCGCCTCTTGGGCGAGCTTTGGGTAGTTGGGCGTCGAGAAGACACCGACGTTGCACGGAGGCGAAGCGAGTCCCCGGCCGAGAACCTGTCTCAACGGGTGGTGGCGCGGCGCGTACTTGACGCGCGTGACCGTGTAGGTCTGACGGCGGTTGAAGGTCCGATCGTATATGGAGTGGATCGTGCCCGTGTTGTAGAGGAACGTGTTCTGGTCCCGGACGTGGGTTTTGAAGCGGAACTCGTAAGCGAGGTCGGCCTCACCTGTCCCGCGGTTGCTGATGTAGATGTAGTAGAGGACCTCCTCGCCGAACTGGTAGAAGTTCGGGCCGGCGGCCGCCGCTTCGAGCGGGATGTAGTTCGTGAGGATCGTGACCGTATCGGGCCGATCGGGGCTCACGAACGCGTAGGTGTCGGTGTTGTCGGCGACGGGGTCGGTGCTGATCTCCGGCGCTTCGCGGTGCGATGACATGTATTTCTCCTCAGACCGTCTGGTCGTCGGCTGCGTCGAGCAGCCGCTTGGCGAGAATGGGGTCGCGGTAGGTCCTCTCGGTTGTGCCCGAAACGACGGTCACCTCGCCCTTGCCGGCGTCGTGAACGTAGGCCATGACCGGCTCGCTGGGCATGTCTCCAGTCGGATCAACCCGCTTGCCGAGCCTGTCGGGTGCGGCGCTGGCGGCCGCCGGTGCGACCAGCCCGAGTGCGGCCGCGGGTACAGACGTCACGGCGAGGCCCGTGGCCACGCCGCCCGTGCTCTTGAGAAACGTGCGCCGGCTCAAGGCTTTCCCGCCCGTCTCGTCCACTGCGCCGGATTTCCCTGCATCGCGTTCGGAGGACATGAAACCACTTCCTTTCGACTGGTGACTGATGACGGGGTGACGGGGTGACGGGGTGATGCCCAGTGACCCTGCAAACTGAGAACTGATACGCGGCCAGCACCACGACGGATCAATACGACAACCACTGGCAGTAGGCGAGCATCGTTTGAAGGACGCCGATCGACCCGCTGGGCTGGCCTGCAACGGCTCCGTGCCCGAGCCCGCCAGGCTGAGCACCACCGCGAGGAAGGTCCCGACACCCAGGACGATCGTGATCGCCAGCAGGAGCGCCAACTGTGGATTGGCCCGCAAGAGCTCCGCGATCTTCCGCATCCTCCAAGGATCCTGCCACAGCGATCTCCCACCTCGCTTGGCCGAGCATGACAGGATGCCATGTCATGAGCAGCACATCAGATCCTCGTGGAGAGGCGATCACGCCTGAGGGCCACGCGGCGCTCAAGACGGAGCTGAGCGAGCTCGAGACCGCCGGGCGGCGCGCGATGGGCAAGCGCATCCTCGCCGCCCGCGAGCTCGGCGACCTGAAGGAGAACGCCGAGTACCACATCGCCAAGGAGGATCAGTCCCACCTCGAGACCAGGATCAAGCGCCTGCGCCAGCGCCTGCGAAACGCCGTCATTGTCGAAACCCTCGGCACCGGGGCGACGTTCGCGTTCGGGCGCACCGCCGAGATCCTCGACGAGGAAACCGGCAAGCTCCACACATGGACGATTCTCGGCCCGACCGAGTCCGACCTCGCTCAGGGGAAGCTGTCCTCGGAGTCGCCGGTCGCCAGGGCGCTCATCGGCCACGAGCCCGGAGACTTGGTGGAGGTCCCGACGCCTCGCGGCACGCGCAGGCTGCGTGTCCAGCGCCTGCTCTGATCTGATGAGCCCACGGAGCCCGGCATGAGCCCGACGCCGCGGCGCCCGGCTCCCGATCCCCGACAGCATCCGGCGGCGATGAACGACGGGTCCTTCTCAGCCCACCTGCGCGCCGGCGCGGCCGGCGTGTGGGAGGCACAGCACACTCACCCCTTCCTGCGCGGCATCGCCGACGGCACCCTGAGCACCGAGCGCTTTGAGCACTTCCTACGCCAGGACTACGTCTTTCTGATCGACTATGCGCGCCTGCTCGGGCTCGGAGCCGCGCGCGCGCCGGATTTGTCCACGATGCGCCGCTTCGCCGAGTTGACCGGAGCGGTCCTGAGCACCGAGATGGACCTGCACCGCTCGTTCGCGGGCGAGCTCGGGATCACCGGCGCGCAGCTCGAAGCCGAAGTGGCCGCCCCCACCACCCGGGGCTACATGGACTTCCTGGTGCGAACCGCCGCCGTGGGCGATCTGACCGAGCTAGCCGGGGCGCTACTGCCCTGCATGTGGGGTTACTGCGAGATCGGCGAGCGCTTGGCCGCGGCGGGGCGCTCGCCGCAGGAAAGCTATGCCCGCTGGGTGGACGCGTACGCCTCGCCGGACTTCGCACAGCTCGCGCAGTGGTGCCGCGGGCTCGTGGACCAGCTCGCCGAGGGCGCCCCCCCGCCCGTCCTGGCGCGCGTGCAGCGTGCGTTCGATGTCTCCAGCCGCTACGAGCTGGCGTTCTGGGAGATGGCTTGGACGATGGAGCGCTGGCCGCACTGAGCGCTGGCAGATCAGGGCAGGATGCTTCCGCCCGGCGGCACCACCCACAGCCTCGGCGCGATCTCGACCACCAGCTCGTCGCCTAGATCGCTCACATGGGCGGCGCTGGCCTTCTCCATCGCCATCGAGAGCTCCCGCCAGGCCATCGCGATCGGAGCGATCTTCGCCGTCGGGCCAAAACCGACCACCGAACGCAGCTCGTCCGCCCGGGCCCGCGCGTCCTGCGGCGTCAATTCTCCGAAGGGCACGTTGGCCCCGCGGATGAACACCGTCTGCGCCACGATGTGCTCGCGCCTGGACTCGATGTCGGCCATCGCGTCAGGACTCTAGCCGGCGGGCGGCGACCGCTGCTTGCCCGTAGGCGATGCCCCCGTCGCCGGGGGGGAGCAGCTCGGGCGTGAGCGCTCGCAGCCCGGCCCCGTGCAGCCCGCGCAGGACGGCCTCGATCAGCCGCCGATTTGCGAACACGCCGCCGGAGAGCACGACCAGGTCCGTGCCTTGGGTGCGCGCCGCCCGCTGACACGCCTGCACCGTGCCCGCGGCCACAGCGGCGTGAAAGCGGCTCGCGACGAGGCCGACCGGGACCCCGGTTCCGATGTCCGTGGCGACCGCCTCGATCGTCTCGCGGGGGTCGAGCACCAGCATCTCATCCTCGCCCTCGAGCGCGATCGGGTAGCACCCGCGCTCGGTGGGGTCGCACGCGGCCTCGAGCTCGATTGCCGCCTGCCCCTCGTAGTTGACGATGGCACGCAGTCCGCACAGCGCGGCCACGGCGTCGAACAGGCGCCCCATGCTCGTCGTGACCGGCGAGCCCAGCGAGCCGGCTGCGGTGCCGATCAGCGCCTGCACCTGAGCCCAGGAGCGCTCCTGCACGAGCCCCTTCAGCCCGCAGGGAATCTCCGGCTCGTGGCCGAGGGCGGCCACGAGCCACGCACAGGCCATTCGCCACGGCTGCTCGATCGCGCGCTCTGCGCCCGGAAGCCTGACCGGGTGCAGCATCCCCACGCGCCGGAAGCCGCCCGCGCCTCCCCACAGCAGCTCGCCGCCCCAGACTGCTCCGTCGGTGCCGTAGCCGGTCCCGTCGTAGATCGCGCCGATCGCCGGGCCGCGCTCGCCATGCTCGGCCAGGCACGCCGCGAGGTGAGCGTGGTGGTGCTGGACTCCCACCAGATCGACGTCCTCGCGCGCGAGCGCGTACTTGGTCGACAGATATTCCGGGTGCAAGTCGTGCGCCACGACCTCCGACGCCACGGCGAAGAGCCGCTCGAAGTGCTCGATGCCCTGCTCGAAGGAGCGCAGCGTCTCGTAGTTCTTCAGGTCGCCCACGTGGTGGCTCACCCACGCGCGCTCGCCCTTGGCCAGGCAGAACGTGTTCTTCAGCTCGGCACCGCAGGCCAGCAGCGGCTTACGGGTGCCGCCCGGCAGCGTCAGGCTCGCCGGCACGTATCCGCGCGAGCGCCGCAGAAAGAGGTTCCGCGGACCCTCCGGCGCCGCTATCACCCGCATGACGGAATCGTCGGTCCGCGTCTGGATCGGGCGGTCGTGGACGAGGAGCAGGTCGGCGAGCCCCGCCAGCCGGCGCACGGCGTCCTCGTCGCCGAAGGCGATCGGCTCGTCAGACATGTTCCCGCTCGTCATCACCAGCGTCGTCCCTGCATCCGCGAGGAGCAGGTGGTGCAGGGGAGAATAAGGCAGCATCACCCCGAGCTCGCGCGCCCCCGGCGCGACCGACTCGGCCACCGGCGCGTCCACCAGGGCCGGCGCGAGCACGATCGGGCGCTGGGGCCCGCTCAGCAGGTCGCGCTCGCGCGCGCCCAGCAGCACCAGCGTGCCAGCCACCGGCAGCGAAGGCGCCATCAATGCGAACGGCTTGTCCTCGCGGTGCTTGCGCGAGCGCAGCGTAGCGACTGCGCGCTCGTCGTCGGCGCAGCAAGCGAGGTGAAACCCCCCGACGCCCTTGACGGCGAGGATCTGACCGGCGCGCAGTGCCAGCGCGGCGGCAGATACCGGATCTGGATCTATGGCACCGCGAATCGGCGCTGCCTGCCCGGCCCCGTCGAGCAGCGTCACCGACGGTCCGCACTCGGGACAGGCATTGGGCTGGGCGTGAAAGCGCCGGTCGGCGGGGTCCTCGTACTCGGCCTGGCAGCGCGCGCACATCGTGAAGGCCGCCATCGTCGTCAACGGCCGGTCATAGGGAACGCCGCGGACGATCGTGAACCGGGGACCGCAGTTGGTGCAGTTGATGAACGGGTAGCGAAAGCGCCGGTCGCCAGGATCGGCGAGCTCCGCCAGGCACTGCTCACAGGTGGCGCTGTCCGGCGTGACAGGTGCGTCCGGGACGCCGCCACCCGGGCTCTGAAGAATCGCGAAATCGCCGTCGTCGTCGCGGTCGCCGATGGGCTCGCAGTCCTCGGCCTCGATCCGCTCCAGCACGGCCAGCGGCGGTGCTTCCGGTGCCAGGCGCGCCAGCAGCCCGGCCACCGCCCCGGCGCTCCCCTGCGCCTCCAGCAGCACGCCCCGGGAGTCGTTTAGCACGAAGCCGCTGAGGCCGAGGTCATTGGCCAAGCGGTAGACGTAGGGGCGGAAGCCGACCCCCTGGACCGTTCCGTGCACCCGCACCCGAACGCGCCGGCGCGCGAGCGGCGGCGCACCCGCGCTCAACCCACGAGCTCCCGTAAGGCTGCGCCCACCCTCAACCTACGAGCTCCCGCAGGACGTGGTAGGCGCTCGCCTGGGCCTCCTGGATCCGCGGGATGTGCTCCGAACGGGTGACGACGACGTGGTCGGCGAGCCGCTCGCTCGCCACGCTGCCCCCGTCATAGCCGACCATCGCGACCGTGACCATGCCCCTGCGCCGGGCCTCGGCCAGTGCCTCGATCACGTTGCGCGAGTTGCCCGAGGTCGAGAGCGCGAGCAGCGAGTCGCCGGGGGTGCCGTAGGCGATCACCTGTCGCGAGAAGATCGCGGCGATCCCGATGTCGTTCGCAATCGCTGTGAGAATCGAGGAGTCCTCTGTCAGATCGATCGCCGGGCGCGCCGGCGCCGGCCCGTATGGCGCGCGGAAGTCCGCGACGGCGTCCATGGCATCGGTCGCGGAGCCCCCGTTTCCCAGCGCGAGCAGCTTGCCCCCGCGGGCGAAGCTCTCGTGCAGCGCAGCGGCTGCGCCCGTGAGCGCCTCGCGATTGTCGCTCAGCGTCTGTTCTCTGAGCGCACCGATCTCCTGCGCCTTCATCAGCGCCGACCGCCGGACGTCCTCCACGACAGGCTCGAGCTCGTGCTCCTGCTCGCCCAGGAACGGGTACAGGAAGCTCGACGCGCCGGAGTCGTGGACGCGGCGGGCATCGCGCCCGGTGAGCAGCCCGCGGTGGTCGAAGAAGACGTGCACGAGCTCCCAGAGCAAGTGATAGAGCGTCTCGATCAGCTCCTGGCGGATGTACGGATCACTCCGCGGCGGCTCGAACTCGTATTCTCCCCCGGCCGGCGAGAACGCGATCGTCAAGCACCCCCGGGCGCGCGCTGTCGCCAGCGCCCGCGCCGCTTCTCCCCCATCCTCGTCAGTCCCAAATGCGATCGCCACATCCTCGGGCTGCGCGAGGAGGTCGACCTGCTGCTCGAGCGAGCCACCCTCGCCCACCAGCCCGAGCGCTGGCAGCGCACGCTTGCCGACGATCACCGGGTGCACGAACTCCACCGCCACGTGGCGAGCGTCCGAGCGCGCCGCCGGCGAGCACCCGAACGCGATCAGCCGCGCCCCGCGGGCGAAGCGCTCGGCCATCGGGTGGCAGCACCGGGCGATCCGTTCGGCCTGCACTTCGAAGAACGCGTGATTGGCCTCGGTGCGCGCCTCCAGGAGCTCCTGGACGCGCTTGGCGGGATCGGCGGCGAGCGCGGCCTCACTCACGCGACAACCTCCTCGCGCGCGGCGATCCCCACCAGCCAGTCGCGCCATGCCTCGATCCCCTCGCCGGTCCGCGCGCTGAGCACGATTCGCTCCACGTCGGGGTGGACCTGGTCGATGTTGTAGAGCAGGCGGTCCAGATCGAAGTCGAGGTGGGGCAGCAGGTCGACCTTGTTGATCAGCACCAGCTCGCATGCGCGGAACATGAGCGGGTACTTCAGCGGCTTGTCCTCGCCCTCGGTGACAGAGGTCACCATCACCCGGATGTCCTCTCCGATCTTGAACTCTGCGGGACAAACCAAATTGCCGACGTTCTCGACGATCAGCAGGTCGATCTCCTCCAGCGGCAGGGCGGGGATCGACGACCGGACCATGTTTGCGTCGAGATGGCATTCGCCCCCGAAGCTCGGATCGGTGTTGAGCTGGATCACCGGCACGTGCAGGCTGGCGAGGCGGTCGGCGTCCATCGACCCCTGCACATCGCCCTCCAGCACGCCGACGCGAACGCCGGGCAGGCTCGCGACCACGCGCTCCAGCAGCGTCGTCTTGCCGGCGCCGGGAGCGCTCATGAAGTTGACCACCTTGACCCCAGCGCGGTCGAAGTCCGCGCGATTGGCGCCGGCGATCGTGTTGTTGGCGTCGAGTGCCTCCTCGACGACCTTCACCTTGGTGCGATGCATTCGGCCTCCTCGACCTCGATTGATTGGACCTCGAACTCGTTGCCGCTGGCGACCACCACGTCGCTGCCTCCGCAAGTCGGGCAACGGAAGGCTGGGATGTCGATTCCCCACTCGGTGGCGCAGGGGTTGCAGCGCAGCCTCGCCTCCACCACCTCCTGCTCGAGCGTCGCCCCCTCGCAGACGCTGTCGCGGGCGACGAACGCGAAGTAGAACTCGAGCGTGTCGGGGATCACCTGGCGAAGCTGACCGACACGCAGGCTGACGAGGCTCACGCGACGGCCGGCCGCGTGCTTGACGACCGTGGCGACGATCGCGCTGCTCAGCGAGAGCTCGTGCACCGGGTCAGTCCACTGGTGGGACGGTGACGTCCGCGCGCATCTCGTCGATCGTCTCGACGACGAGATCGACGGCGCGCTGGACCGCTTCCTTCACCTGCTCTGAAAGGCCCCACCCCATCTCCTCGATCTCCGCCGGCTCGCATGCGATCACCACCACCTTGCCGGGCCACGCCCCGAGCGACTTGACGAAGCGCAGAACCGTCTGCGGGTCCATGGCGTGGGGATTGATCGTCTCACCGTCCTCGATCGAGCCCAGCACCTCATCCTCCTCGGGCTCCATCACGTAGAGCGTGCCGGGCTCGCCGCCCTGGCGGCTGACGTCGAGAATCACGAGCGCGTCGTAGCCGCGCATCACCTCGTAGGCGAGGTCGAGGCCGCCGGTGCCGACATCCATCACCGACACGTCGTCGGGGAGCTCGAGTGCCTCCAGGCGCCTGGCGACCTCGCCGCCGAAGCCGTCGTCGCGCAGCCACGCGTTGCCGACGCCGGCGACCAGGAACTTCCGCAGCCGGTCCGGATCTGAGATCACGGGCTCGGTCACGTTCAATTTCAGGCCGCCGGGGGCTGAGCTCGTGGCTCGATCGCCTTCTGGGTCTGAGCTCGTGGCTCGATCGCCTCGGAGGCCTGGTTCTGGGTCGGGACTCATGGCTCGATCACCTCCACTTCGGGTGGGAAGAAGAACAGGAAACGGCGCGTCTCGCGCATGATCTCCTGCCCCGGATCGCCGTCGATCGTCACGCCGAGGTGCGTCTTGCCGTCGTAGTCGGTGAGGATGCGCTCGATCGTCGCCGTGCGCCCGTCGAGCATCCGCGCCTGGATGTCGGCGTCGGCCGGGGGACGGATCACCACTTTGCCGCCACGGCGGAAGGTCACGCCCTTCACCTGAGCCATCTCCTCGCCCAGGCTGGGATCGACCAGATCGGGAGGCTCGACGGGCGGCTCGTTGGTCTCCCGATCGCGCTCTGGCTCCGGATCGCTAAGCGTTACGCGACCGTGCAGCGCGATGATGTCCGCGGGCGTCGAGGCGGCGGCGCGTGCGACCATCTCGCGGACGGCGGGGTCCGAGCGCTCGATCTCCTCGCGCTCGGCGTCGCTCAGGGCGTGCACGTGGAGCAAAAGGGCCTCTTCGATCTCGGTCGAATCGAAAAGGGCGCCGCGACTCTCGGGAGCGATCTGCGGATGCTCGGGAAGCGCGATCGTAGCGCCGACGATGGCCTCGTCGTCGACCGTCGCAAGAATCGGAAACGTATTGATCGCGCCGCAGGGACGCTCGAGCGCCGACACGAACTTCCCCCCGGAGACACGCAAGATCGGGTGCGTCGAAAGGAGTGAGCGCGCCAGCGCGCCAGCGCGATCGAGTCCGCTGCGCACCAAGGTCCGGTTCTCGACCCGGAATGCCACCTCGTATTCGCGTGATCCTCCCGAGCCGCCGTCAACCCCGTGCAGCGGCTGGGCACTCAGGCTGAGCGCCATCACCAGCGGCGGCGCGCCCGCCTCACCCTCCACCGACACCTCCTTCTCGGCCGGAGTGCTCAGCGCCCCGGCCATCGCCCCCGCGAGCTGTACTTGCCGGGCCTGTGCCTCGTGGCGCTGGCCCCCCGCCGCCAGGAAGCGCACCTCGGCGCTGAGCACGGCGTCGGGTGGCGCCTGCAGCACGCAGCGCAGCTCGAGGTAATCGTATGTGCTGGTCAGCGTCGCGGCATAGACGGACGGGTAGAGGATCCCAAATGGAGTCGGGGTCGAGTTCTTGGTCGCTCCGGGGGTGTACGGATAGAGCGCGTAGCCCTCATAGAGCAGCGATTCGACGAGCTCCTCGAGGCGGTCAGGCACGGTGCGCCTCGCTCGGGACGCCACTGCGCACCTCGCTCGTAACCTCTCTCGACGCGCCACTTTGCGCCTCGCTCGCCGCGCCGCCGGGCGCCCCTTCCAGCGAGCCCGCGCGTCCCTTTTCGAGCAGCGCCTCGACGCAGCCGTCGAGCGTTGCCAGGCCCCGGTGAAGCTTCTCTTGCTGGAGCGCCTCGAGCGTTTGCGAGCGCAGCGCCAGCCAGGCGGTGTTGGGGTAATAGTGCTCGATCGTATCCTTCCAGACCGACACGGGCATCCGGAAGTCGATCGACTTGTTCCACGGCACGAGCACCATCTGCAGGCCGCCGTCCTGCGCCGGGTAATAGACCATGCCGTTGAAGTGCAGCGCCAGCGGCGCGACGCCGTCTGGCAGCGAGTGCAGGTACTTGGCTGCCGCGAGCTCGAGATCGAAGTGGCAGGAGATCGGCACCGCGACGGTCGTCGAGCCGCTGAAGGCAGGCACGACGATGTCGAGCTGAGCCCAGACAAGGCTGCGTGTAGTCACCGCCCAGCGCTCCGGAGCGCCGAACAGGCCCTCCAGGCGCGCGCGGGTCTCGTCGTCGTAGGCGCGCCGCGCCGGTTCGATCATCAGCTGGATCGTAAGCGCGATCATGTAGACTTGGCGCCCATCCGGCTGGTTCACCTGCAGATCCAGCGCAAGCATCGGGGCTGCGGCGAAGCGCACGGCGCGCACGCCCGAGACCTCGAACTCGAGATCCGGTGGGACGGCCCCCCCGCTGAAGGGCACGGCGGTCCGGGGCGCTTGAGACCCGCCGCCCGCGACTCCGGATCCCCGGGAGTCGCCATTGGGCTGGGGGGGCGACGGAATCACGCTGGCGCCGCCATCGCCTTGGTGTGCAACCCCTCGAAGAATGCCGCTACCGCCGTCTCAACCCCGCTGCCGCCTGAGATTCCCTCCCAGTGCATCTTGATCGTGCCGGTTAGCTCATAGCACTTGTCGATCGGCGCAATCGCGCACGCGGGGGGGTCCGAGAGGCGATTGACCACTAGCCCCTCGATATCGGACTCCAGCCCGTAGAGCACCGGGTTGAGCTCGCGCATCCGATTCCAAGCCTCGAAGTGCAGCTCGCTCTCGGTCGCCCCCGCCGGGCTGGGGTAGAGAGCCACGACGCACTCGGTAACCGTCGAGTGCATGAAGAATGCCAGCCCGATCGGGATCTGGAAGTTGGCCCAAAGGTCGTCGGGCACATCCAGGTCGGGCAGCCACAGCGTGCGGCTGCCGGTCGGCCGGTATTCGCCTTCTCCCGCGCGCATCGCCCAACACGGCTCGCACGTGCACACGATCCGCCGCTCGGTCAGGTGCAGCAGGTGGCGGTGATCCTCGGGAATGCCGATCCCACAGAGATCGCACGCTTCGGTGCCGGCCGGCGGGCGAGGGCCTGGAAGATACGGCGCGCCCTCGGCGCTCACGCTGACCGGGAAACCGTCGACGCTCCCGCCCCCGTTCGAAACGCCGTCGCCTTTGGACGGGCTGCCGCCGCCGCCTTTGCTCGGGAGCTTACGGTTCAGGCCGCGCAACCCCGACACGGCCTGGGCCCGCTTGCGTGCGGCTACGGCGTCAGAAACCAACCGGCGCTCAGGCCGGTCGCCAGGAGATTCGTTACCACTCACGCGGCCAGAGCTACCTTGACGTGTCCCTGCTCGCGCAACAGCGGAACGGGCTCGAGCTGGATCTGGTCGTCATCCATCGAGCGTCCCGCGCGCGGCAAGAAGTACGAGCGTTGACAGCCCGGGCACGTAAGCGCACCCGCAGCCAGCCGTCCATCGTGCAGCGCGACGCCACAGTCGGCGCACAGGTCACGATAGGCCAAGAACGTGCCGTCGACATTCGCGATCAGCAGGCCATTGCCCGCGACCATGACGGCGACCTTTGACCCCTCTGTCAGCTCGGTCACCGAGTCGACGTCGAACCACGAAGGCGGGGCCGGCTCGGGCTCGGAGATGATAACCGGGAGCTCCATGCCGGTCGCCTTGGCCGACGTTGGCGCGGTGCCCGTGATCATCGGCAGGCCAGGCCCGCCCCCGGTCTGCGCCGTAATGCCTTCTACCTCGAGCCCCTCGAGGTCCGGCGCCGCCTCCTCGAGCGCTTGCTTGATCGCGAGCTCGAGCGTCACGGCCGAGGCCGAGCAGTCTGAGCAACTGCCCTGCAGCCGGATACGCGCTACGCCTCGTTCCAGCGAAAGAAGCTCGACGTTGCCCCCGTGGGACTCCATGTATGGACGCACGGAGTCGAGCGCCCCCTGCACCCGGTCCCCGAGCGGGACCGGGTGCAGGTCATGAATCAGCAACAACGTCGTGACGAACTGATCGTCCATCAGGCCGGCGGCGATCCGCTCGCCGTCCTCACCAGCCGCGAACAGCGCGTCGAGGATGTGCTCGAGCCCCGCGCCGTACATCTGTACGAGCGCGGAGACAAGCTCCTCGGCGAGCTCCCGGGTGGCAGGATCGCCCCTCGAATCGAGGCGATCCTGCAGCTCCTGAACGCGCTCGAGAAGCGCTTCAGGCCGGTCGGCCGCGAGCGTCGTGGCGGACGCGTCCATATTTGCTACGCCATCGCGGTCGGCGTGTGCATGACCTTGCGCACCTTGCCGCCGCCCGTGTACATGTGCACACCACACGGCAGGCACGGATCGAAGGACCGCACCGCCCGCATGATGTCGATGCCCTTGAAGTTCTCGGGCCCGTTCTCCTCGAAGATCGGCGTGTTCTGCACCGCATCCTCGTAAGGTCCGGGAGTTCCGAAAACGTCTCTCGGGCTGGCGTTCCACGGCGTTGGCGGGTACGGCTGGTAGTTGGCGATCTTGCCGTCCTGGATCACCATGTGGTGCGAGAGCACCCCGCGGGCTGCCTCGTGGAAGCCACAGCTCACGGCGCTCTCCGGAACCTTGAACTTGTTCCAGCTCTTGGTCCGGCCGGCCTGGACCTCCTTCATCGCCCGCTCGAGGCAATGCAGCGCGATCAGGGCCGAGTACGCCTGGTGATAGGTGCGCGCCCGGTCACGCTCGATGGCGTTGGACTTCTCGGGCACGTGCCACTCCAGCTCCATCTCAGGCATGTTCGGTGAGCGCGGCAAGACCATCTGCAGCGAGTGACCAGTCGCCTTGGCATAGCCGAAGTCGACGAGGCCCGCCTTGGCCGTGCACCACTGGCGCGCGAACGGGCCGCCACCGGTGTCGCAGCAGACGTGCGTGTCGGTCCGCTTGTCATAGATGCGCGGCGAGGTGACCCATGTGTACTTGTCGGTGAAGTCGCGCTTGCGCGGCCTCGGGAGGGTGACCTTGTTCCACGGGTGATTCTTGCTCACGTCATTGCCGAGCGGGTCCTTGTCGACGAACGTGGGCTCGTTCTCCCACGAGTCCATGTATGTAGACCCGAGCAGAATCCGGATCATGAGGTTGATCTCGACGAGGTCGGTCGAAACCAACTCGCCATTGATCGCTACGCCCGGCGTGATGTACCGCTTGCGACCCCAGTTGGTCATGTTGCGGTAGTCGTAGTCCACGTAGTCCGGGTCGTCGAACGAGCCCCAGTTGACGAGGTTCGTCTCACGGAAGCCGACCATGTCGTACCCCGGCATCTGCTGCAGGAAGAAGTCGTACAGGTCGTCGTGCATCGGCACGCTGCGCTTGACGTAGTCGAAGTAACGCATCAGGCGCACGTAGTAGTCCGTGCACGTCTGGTGCGTGATGTCGGCACTGCAACCACCCGGCATGATCGTCGAGGGGTGCGTGTGGCGACCGCCGAACAGGCAGTACATCTCCCGCGTATAGCGCGCCACGTGCAGCGTCTCGAGGTAGAACTCACCGGTGAACGGGTTCAGCGAGCGCATGATGTCCGCGATCGTCTTGAAGCCGTGGATGTCGCCGCCGGGGGCGGGTGTGTTCTCGGCCGTGGCCAGCAACCCCGGGTTGGTCTCCTTGACCATCTGCTCGCAGAAGTCCACGTTCGCCATGCAGTCGTTGAAGATCGCGTGGTCGAAGATGTAATCGGCGGTCTCGGCCAGGTTGAATGCCAGGTCGCCCAGGGGCGGCGGCTTGACGCCGTACGCCATGTTCTGGTTCAGGCACGAGCACGTGCAGTGGTTATCACCGCAGATGCCACAGATCCGGCTCGTGATGAAGTGCGCGTCGCGCGGGTCGATGCCCTTCATGAAGATATCGAACCCACGGAAGACCATCGAGGTGCTGTAGCACTTCAGCACCTGCTGGTTGGTGAAGTCGATCTCCGTATGGATTCCGAGGCTCCCGACGATGCGGGTGATCGGATCCCAGGCCATCTCCTTGACCAACACATTCTGCCTCTGAGGCGTTTCTAGCGCCATCTCTTGTTTCTCCTAACTCGGCGTTTCGGGCCGAAGACGAAATAAAAAAATAAAGCTAAACGACTGTGTATCGGTCTGCGCTCACCACCTCTTCTGGTAGCCGCTCAAGAGCTGGTTGCCCGGCTTGCGCCACGCAGGCTCGACATCGTAGTCCCTGCGCATGTTGCGCTTGCGTCCCCAGCGCACGATCGGCCCGTAGGAGTACTGCAGCGTGCTCGCAGCCAGCGAGCCGAACTTGTCCTCGTCCATGAACGGCATGTACTTGTCCGGGAATCCCGGCATCGTGCACGCCATGCAGATGCCGCCCACGTTCGGGCAGCCGCCGATCCCGTTGACCCAGCCCCGGACCGGGACGTTGCACTTCACGACCGGGCCCTTGCAGCCGAGCTTGATCAGGCAGCGATTGTCCGATCCGTACTCGGTCGCGAAGTCGCCCTGCTCGGCGAAGCCGGCGCGGTTGCAGCCTTCGCGGACGGTGCGGCCGAACAGCCACTTGGGCCGCAGCGCCTCGTCGAGCTCCGGCGCAGGCGCGAGGCCTGCGAGGTGCAGCGCGAGGTAGAGCAGAACCTCGGTCATGTTGTCAGGCTGAGCGGGGCAGCCCGGGATGCAGACGACCGGCAGGCCGGCCTTCGACTTCCAGTTCCAGCCCAGGTAGTCCGGTACGCCCATCGCGCCGGTCGCGTTGTTCTTCATCGCCGGGATGCCGCCGTAGGTGGCGCACGTCCCGATCGCGACGACCGCCGCCGCCTTGGGCGCGAGCCGATCCATCCACTCGTTCATCGTGATCGGCTGGCCGTTGGAGGGATTGACCGCGAAGCCCGTCCAGTGACCCTCGCCGTTGATCTCCTCGTTGCCGAGCGAGCCCTCGATGCACAGCACGAACGGGTCCAATTCCCCAGTCTCGGCATCGAACCACGCCTGGGCGTATTCCTGGCCGTTCGCGAAGTCGACCACCTGGTTGTGGACGACCACCTTCGGCATCCCCGGAATCGCCTGCAGGATGATGTCCTCCAGGCTCGGGTTCGTCGCCGACGTCATCGCCACGGAGTCACCCTCGCAGCTCAGACCCGTCGTCATCCACAGCACGTGTGCCGTTACGCCTTCAGTTGCCTTCTGTGTTGCATACGCTCCTGTCGCCATCCGGTCTCCTCTCGCTCGCTAACAGATTGTCTAACAGATTCTCGGCAGGGGGTCCCCGACCAACTGGTCCATGACCCGCCTACCACCAAAGCTCGTCTGCACCAGCACCATCCCGGGCGGGTCCGTCCGCACCTCGCCGATCTCGGCAGCGTCCTCGCACCCGGGCACGCTGCGCAGTACACGCAAAGCCTCATCCGCGGCTTCCGGCGCAACGAAGGCGACGAGCTTGCCCTCGTTCGCGACGTACATCGGGTCGATCCCGAGGATCTCGGCCGCCCCTGCCACTTCCGGCACCACTGGGATCTCGCCTTCTCGCACGATCATCGCCACCGAGGAGGCGCGCGCCAGCTCGTTGAGCACCGACGCGACACCACCGCGCGTCGCGTCGCGCATGCACCTCAAGTCTGGGCCGACCGCGCTCAGCAGCGCGTCGACGACCGGCCACAACGAACGCGTGTCGGACTCGATCGATGCATCGAGCTCGAACTCGTTTCGCGCCAGCATGATCGCCGTGCCGTGCTCGCCGATGCTGCCCGAGAGCAGAATGCGGTCGCCGGGCTTCAGCCCGGCCGGGGACAAGGTGGCGCGCGGGTCGCGCTGGCCGATGCCGGTCGTGCAGATGTACATGCCGTCGGCGTGACCGCGCTCGACGACCTTCGTGTCGCCGGCGACGATCTGGACCTCGGCCGCCTTGGCGGCTCGCGCGATCGCCTCGACCTCGGCGCGCAGCTCGTCGGCGGACAGCCCCTCCTCGAGGATCACCGAAACGCTCAGCGCGAGCGGACGGGCCCCGGAGACACTGAGGTCGTTGACGGTGCCGTTGACCGCGAGGTCACCGATCGAGCCGCCGGGGAAGCGCAATGGCTTGACCACGTAGGAGTCTGTCGTCAGCGCGAGCTGCACTCCCTGCACCTCTACCGCGCCGGCATCGGCCATCTGGCCGAGCGTCTCGCCCCCGAACGAAGGCACGAACAGGCCCTCGATCAGGCTTTGGGTCGCCTTGCCGCCGGCGCCGTGGGCCATCGTGATCTGAGTGTCACGAAACTTCCCGCGCTTGCCCCGCGCCGTCTCGATGATCCCCAGGATCTTCTGCTCGCGCTCAGAGACAGTCGCCTGGTCGGCCATCAGATCGTCCCCTGGCCGGTCATGGTGACAGCTTCGCTCATCACACGACTTCCCGCTCGCGTGCGAAACGGCCGAAGTTGTAATAGGCCGCGCAGGCGCCCTCGGAGGAGACCATGCAGGTTCCGATCGGCCGCTCCGGCGTGCAGGCGGTTCCGAACACCTTGCACTCCCACGGCTTGATGACGCCCTTGAGGACCTCGCCGCACTGGCAAGCCTTGGGGTCGGCGACGCGGACGCCGGGCACGTTGAAGCGGAGCTCCGCGTCCAGCTCGGCGTAGGCCTCGGACAGCTTCAGCCCGCTGTGGGAGATGAAGCCCAGCCCGCGCCACTCGAAGTGCGGGCGCAGCTCGAACACCTCGGAGAGGATCTCGAGCGCACGGAGGTTGCCCTCGTAGGGGACCACGCGCTTGTACTGGTTCTCGACCTCGCAGCGCCCCTCCTGGAGCTGGCGCAGGATCATCGCGATCGCCTGCAGGATGTCCAACGGCTCAAAGCCCGCGATCGTGATCGGCCGGCCGTAGTCGGCCGGGATGAACTCGAACGGGCGCGCCCCGACGACCGTCGAGACGTGGCCGGGACCGATGAAGCCGTCGAGCCGCAGGTCAGGCGATTCAAGCAACGCGCGCAGCGGCGGCACGATCGTCACGTGGCTGCACATGCAGGAGAAGTTCTTGATCCCTTCGCTACGCGCGCGCTTGAGCGTCAACGCGGTCGAGGGTGCCGTCGTCTCGAAACCGATCGCGAAGAAGACGACCTCGCGGTCGGGGTTCTGCTTTGCGATCCGCAGCGCGTCCAGCGGCGAGTAGACCATGCGGATGTCGGCACCCGCCGCCTTGGCATCGAGCAGGCTCCCGCTCGATCCCGGCACGCGCATCATGTCGCCGAAGCAGGTGAAGATCACGTCGTTCTCGTGGGCGAGCGCGATGCCGTCGTCCACGCGCCCCATCGGAATCACGCACACGGGGCAGCCCGGCCCGTGGACGAGCTCGACGTTGGCCGGTAGCAGATCGTCGATCCCGTACTTGTAGATCGAGTGCGTGTGGCCCCCGCAGACCTCCATCAGCTTGTAGTGGCGCCCCGGCTCGACCAGCGACAGAATCTCGCCGGACACGGCGCGGCCGATGCCGGCGTCACGGAACTCGTCAACGAACTTCATGCGGCCTCCTCAGAGCTCTCCTCCAGGAGAGCGATAGCAGTTCCCGCGTGCACCAGCAGAACATCGCCGGGTGAGACGGGCGCAACCAGGGCCGTCTCCACGGTCGAGCGCTCTCCATCCTCCGCGGCGCAGAGCGCCAGTCCCCGCTCGCCGTCGATGCGCACCACGGTCATCGGATCGCCGTCATCACCGCAGGTGATGCAGTGCTCGGACCCACAGGTGACGCCCGATGACTCGGTCGCGCTCGTGACGCTCACTCGATCACGCTCGCCTTCAGCTCCTCCAGCTCCTGCTCGTAGTCGGCTCCCATGCGCTGGAGCAGGTCGCTCGTCGCACGCGCCTCCTCTTCATCCACCTGGGAGATCGCAAAGCCAACGTGGATCAGCACCCAGTCACCCGGGCCCACGCCACCACCGTCGTCGCCGTCGAGGAGTCCCACGTTCACGTTGCGCCGGACTCCGGCGACATCAACCTTCGCCAATCTGTTCTCGTTGTCGACCAGTTCGATGACCTGGCCAGGAATCGCTAAGCACATGCGAACCTTTCTATCACGCGCCGCGGGCGCGTGTTTGCAGGTGGTAATCCCGCTTACGCCCCGCAACAGGCGGCCCCACCGTTCTGAAAAGCCGTAGACTTCCGCGCAGAATGTCCGATGGCCTGGGGTACCGGAGAGCCCCCTCGATCTCTGGCGGGGGCCGAGCGCCCGCCGCGCCCGGTCCGCTGCGCTGGCCCCGGCAGCCTAACCGCAAGTCGACCTCACACGCGTTCCTGCTCGATGCCGACGACGACCTCGCGCAGGAGCTCGATCCCCGAACGCGCCTCGCCGCGCGCCAGATCGTCACCGCGAGGGTCTTGGACGCCGACGCCGGCGAGTGCGATCCTGCGCCTTGGTTCGACGCCGTACTGGATGGGCCGGGGCTGCTGATACTGGATGGGCTGGTCGCGCTCGAAACCCGAGTCGGAGACCGAACCGCGAGCGAGCTCCTCGGCACCGGCGACCTCGTTCAGCCGCCCACCGGGAGGACAGACGACCTGCTGGAGCGAATGGATGGCTGGCGCGTGCTGTGCCCGACGCGCTTTGCGCTCCTGGACGCGGAGTTCGCCGAGCGCGTGCGCCCGTGTCCGCAGATCGTCCAGGCGCTCCTGCGCCGCGCTGGGAGGCGGATCGCCGACGTCGACGCGCTGCGGGCGATCACGTGCCAGCCCCGGCTCGAGATGCGCTTGGTCCTGCTGCTCTGGCACCTGGCCGCTCGGTGGGGACGCGTGGAGCCGGCCGGGATCCGCCTCTCGCTGCCGCTCACCCATCGGCTGCTCGGCCACCTCGTCGCAGCCGAGCGCCCGTCGGTCTCCCATGCGCTCGCGCGCCTGGCCCGCAGCGGGCTGGTGAACGGCCCCGCCGACGACCTGCACCTGTGCGGCAGCCTCGAGCACCATCTCGAGGCGCTGACCGAACGGGCCAGTGCTCCCAGCTCTCAGGAGCCCACGCACTCCGCACCCAATGGCCGGCG
>JAABUZ0100000533.1_pt1 | contig 91450 bp, 81 predicted proteins | sample 5562091 | NCBI WGS metagenome assembly JAABUZ01 (sample SAMN12813069, study PRJNA571459) | rock metagenome | isolation source: Antarctica rocks | place: Antarctica: Victoria Land, Linnaeus Terrace sud | collected 2015-12-21
CCGCACATCAGGCCCACCTCCCACGTCATGTCCGGCGAGTAGCCGTATTCGATGACCTGGGGCCGGCCGGTCTCGAGCACGGTCATGGCATGCTCGATCACGTCCGTATCCACGCAGCCGCCGCTGACCACCTGGCGCCACCGCAGCCCCCGCTCCTGGGCCGCCCACAGCGTCAGCGTCCCGGTCTCGCCGTCCACGGGCAGCGGCCCCTCCGCTGCCCACACCGCCCCGCTGTCCACGTCCACCACGTTGAGGGATGCTCCTTGGCGGTCCCGCCCATAAATCTCATCCCGCGCCATCGCCCGCGCCCCCGGCGGCGCCCGCCCCGCGACCAGCGCCAGCGCGCGCTCCTGCGCCTCCCGCACCACCGCACCGATCGTGCCCCGGCTGACCTCCTGACCACTCACCTCATGCCGGCAGCGCCGGATGCCCCGGTAGCTGGCATGCCCCATCACCGTCGTAGGGCACACCCGACGCCGTCTCTCGACGACTGGCGGACCGACGGATGGCCCCTATTCCTACTAACTTGCGTCGAGCACGACCCGGTCGGTAACGAGGGTATCGTCGGATGGACCGCTAGCGGTCGTGTAGTCTGCCGTATGGTCCTCTATCCACCGCAGGCCGCTCTCCACGGAGTCGAACAGGCCGCACAATTGGGCGTCATAGGCGTCCTGGAGGCTCTGGCCCATGCGCGGTCCAGGCGATACGCCGGCCGCGAGCAACTGCCGGCCGGTCAGGATCGGCGCCGGCCTGTCCTCCTCGGTGGACGCGGCGAGCCCCTCCGCGAGCGCGACAAAGGGCGCGGCGGGCGCGTCCGGTGGCAGGGGCGGACGGCCGCTGTGGTCGGCCTCGACCAGCCGCGCCCACTGCGGGATCGTGGCCGGCGCCAGCCGTGCTATCAGCCGCCGGACCGGTCGCGCCCGCAGCGGCAGGTCGAGATAGGCCATGTGCTCGCGCACCAGTCGCGCCGTCGCCGCGACGACATTGGGCGGGCAATTGATGCGCGCCAGCAACGCCTCGGTTGGCGCGACGCCCAGCGCAGCATGGCCGGGACTGCGCCAACGTCCCCCCAGCATCACGGTGGTCGCGGGCTTGCCGAGGTCGTGGCACAGCGCCGCCAGCAGCAACACCGCGCGCTGCTGCGCCGACACCTCGTCGCGCCGCGCGATGTGGGCCGCCGCGTCGCAGACGTGCAAGGTGTGCGTCCAGACGTCGCCCTCGGGGTGCCAGGTGGGGTCTTGCGGGCAGCCGATCAACGCCGCTACCTCGGGATACCGCTCGATCGAGCCGTCCTCGCGGAACACGTGCAAGCGATCCGACGGTGTCTCCAACCGTTCCGCCCATGTCCGCCATTCCGACCACGGCGATGCTGTCACTTGGTTCGCTTCCTTGCACGGTTCTTTGGATGATAATTTGCACCCTGATGTGGCCGTTTCACTGGACAGAAGAGACCTTCTGTCCAGTGAAACGGGTCGAAGAGCGGCCGGATGCGGTCGATCAGGGGCCTGGATCGTCACCGATTCACTTCCCGAAAGGAACATACGCTCAGGGTCGTGGCACACAATCGTACCCGGATCGACCGCATCCGACCGATCCACGCGCTGCAGACGATCATCAAGGATGTCGTCGCAGCAGCTTGTGAGAGCATGGTTATCGGGCCGCTCTAATCCGAGCCTGGGTGCAAGATAGCTCCCAAAGAATGCGTCAAACAAGCCACCAAAGTGACACCCATCGACTCATGCGCCACTCGCCTCCCATGCCCTAGCCTAGCAGGTCCCGCGCGTTCCCTCCACTCCTGGGCAGTTCTTGGACAGTGTCTATAGATCGTCGCCTTGACAGTCGCTGACATCATGTGCTACGCTGATGTCAGCGGGAGACATCGTCCCAACCGCTCGAACCGAGCCGTCGCCACGGCGCTCGACCCTCAGGAGGTTTGCTCACGCGCGTGTTCGTCACCGGCGCGTCCGGCTGGATCGGGTCCGCCGTCGTCCCCGCGCTCATCGGCGCGGGCCACTCTCTGTGCAGCGACCTGGCGCGGTTCGTCACCGGCGCCGCCATTCCCGTCAACGGTGGCTCCCTGCAGGGCGCCATCCCGGCGCGGCGCCGCCGCGCATGTCCCCTATCGTTCGGGGATGTCCCGCTTATACGACGTGAAGAGGCACATGCATGAGAGTTTTCATGACCGGCGCGACCGGCTTCATCGGGAGCGCCGTCGTCGAGAAGTTGCAGGCCGGAGGCCATATCGTCGTCGGCCTCGCACATTCGGACCGATCGGTCGCGGCGCTCCGCGGGCGAGGCATCGCGCCCGTGCGCGGCGGGCTGGAGGACACCGCGCTCCTGACGGCCCAGGCGCGCGACGCGGAGGCGGTGATCCACCTGGGCGCGACCGCGGGGCCGGGTTTCCCGGACGCCGACCGCCGCGCCGTCGACGCGTTCTTAGAGGGGCTGGAGGGCTCGGGTAAGCGATTCGTATACACGAGCGGAGTGGCGGTCCCCGGCGACACGGGGCAGGGCGTCGGCGACGAGGAGGCGCCGCTCGACCCCGCGTGGAAGATGGCCTGGCGCGGCGTCACGGAGCGGAGCGCCCTCGACGCGGCGGCGCGCGGCGTCCACGCGATCGCGATCCGCCCGTCGATGGTGCACGGGCGGGGACGGCCCGGCATGGCAGGCGTCTTCGTCGAGGGCGCGCGCGGCGGGCTGGTCCGCTACGTCGGGAGCGGAGAGTACCGCTGGTCCACCGTGCATGTCGACGACATCGCCGACCTCTACGTGCGGGTATTGGAGCGGGCGGACGCGGGCGAGGTGTTCATCGCGGCCGCCGACGAGGTCGTGTCGTTCAGGGAGTTGGCCGAGGCGACGAGCCGCGCCGCGGGGGGCGACGGTCCCGTCGCCTCGTGGCCGCTCGAGGAGGCGCGCGGCGCGCTCGGCCTGCTGGCCGACCTGATGACCGTCAACGCGGTCGTGTCGGGGGCGAAAGCGCGCCGGACCCTGGGCTGGGCGCCGCACGGGGCGCCGCTCCTCGCCGAGTTGGCGGGCGACGTCGAGGCGGCCTTGCGACCCGCGCGCCACGGATAAGCGGGGCGGTCGGGTGGCGGACTCTGCCGGCGGGCGCCCAGGCCGTCCGAACTCTGCCCCCGGCTCCGGCTAGGTGCTGTCGGCAGTCGGCGCACGGGTCGTGGGCATGAGACACGGGTAATATGCGCCCATGAGGGGCTGGGCGACGACGCGCGGCGAGCCCGCACCACTCAGGCGACGGCCCGGCGCGACTCCCGGAGCCAGCGGGCGAGCGCCTCGGGCGGCAGGGGGCGTGCTACTCCGATCCGCTATCGATGGTACGGCGCGGCCCCTTCCGGTGCGATGGTGTCGCGGGTGGGGCAGGACAGGGGAGGGGTGGGCGATGGTGCGGGTCTACATCGGGATGCAGCGCGCGCTCGTCGTGGCGCACGACGAGGGCGGCGCGTGGCAGGTCGCGGAGCGGTTGGCGGGGCACGAGCCGCAGGGCGTGGCCGTCGACCCGCGCCGGCCAGGGCATGTCTATTGCGGCACGCTCGACGCCGGCCTGTGGCGCAGCGACGACGCGGGCGCGACGTGGCGCGATGCCGGCGCCGGCATCGCGCACCCGGCTGTGATGGCGGTGGCGGTCGATCCGCTCCACGGTGGGGGCTCCGGGGAGGGTGCGGTGTACGCCGGGACGGAGCCGAGCGCCTTGTATCGCTCGGGGGACGGCGGCACCTCGTGGCGGGAGGGCCAGTCCCTGACCAGCCTGCCCTCCGCGCCCGCGTGGAGCTTCCCGCCCCTGGACGCACCACGTGCGCTGGATCTCGCCGGACCCGCACGCGGAGGGGCGGCTGTTCGCCTGCATCGAGAGCGGGGCGCTCGTGCGCAGCGACGACGGCGGCGGGACCTGGCGCGACTGCACCCCGGACGGGCCACGCGACACGCACACGCTGGCGACGCACCCTCTGGCCCCCGGCCGCCTCTACTCCGCCGCGGGCGACGGGGTCATGCGGCGCGGGTACGGCTACTCGGAGAGCCGCGACGCGGGCGCAACGTGGGAGCGGTTCGCCGAGGGGCTCGACCGCCACTACCTGTGGGGCGTGGCCGTCGACCCGGCCGACCCGGACACCGTGGTCATCTCGGCGGCGCGCAGCCCCGAGCAGGCGCACAACCCCATGCGGGCCGACGCCACGATCTACCGCAGGGCGGCGGGCGCGCCGTGGCGGGAGGCGCGCGCGGGGCTGCCGGAGACCGAGGGGACGGTCATCTCGATCCTGGCCGCCCACCGGCGGGAGCCCGGCGTCTTCTACGCCGCCAACAACAAGGGGCTGTTCCGCTCGGGCGACTCCGGCGCGACGTGGGAGCGCGTCCCGCTCCCGTGGCCAGACCACTACCGCTTCCAGCACGTGCAGGCGCTGGCGGTGACCTCCTGACTCGCTGAGACGGAATCCGGCTCGGGCGAAGCTTGTATCCGCGGTCGTGGCCGGGGTCTCTACCGCTCCTGCCCGCCGTATAAGATGCCCTGTCAACCATGCCCAGTCGGGTATGTGACGTATCGAGGCCTGTGTCTTTCATTGCAACTGAGGACAGGCCGGGGGCGTTGGAGCAATCTTCCAACGCCCCCAGCCTATCTATCGGTCCCTCGGCGCAACTCACGCGCGGGCTATACGCGCCATGCGCCGCGAATTATGGGCTGTCAGTTATGCTCTAGCCGGCGCACCGCTACTTGACGACGTTGTGCGCGACGTAGACCACGGCGATGGCAATGGCGGCGATCACCAATATCAAGCCGATAGCCCAGGTCAGATTGCTCGTCGCGGCGGTGCGGGCGCCGGCGTTGTCATCGCGCCGGACACCGTTGTCGGGGTCCACGTTAATCTGGCTCATCGATCTCTCCTTGTATGCCCATCGTGCCGGCTATCCGGGCCGCTAGGGCTGCGGCATCGCCTCTTCAATCTCTCCGCATCATCGGCGGAGCAGGCAGACGACGCGGCGGCCCCGAAACCAACACCACACCCCGCAGTGTATGCAGAACATGTGCCATGCGTCATATAGCCAAATAGTCCCCCGCGTCCCTCCGGCTACGATCGGTATCGGCGGGCAGGGCTACGACGTTTTCTCCAGCGCGTCGGGCCTGTGTACGGCCTCGGCGCCGGTCTTGTCGCTCTTGACCAGGTACTCGGGGTTGTCCGTCGACGCCGCCACGTGGTGGCCCTTGACCTCCGTCTCCTCGGTCAGCTTCTCCACCACCACACCCTCGACCTTGCCGGGGCCGTGCCACTCCACGTGGTCGCCCTTCTTGAACTCATCCGCCATGTGACACCTTCCTTTTCCGGTCCCTATATCCCTATCCCGCAATGCCAACACGCCCGCGTCCCATTGTTCGATCCGCATGCGCAGCCAATCTGGTACCCGAAGCAACCCGCGTGCCAACATCGGATTAGCTCTCTATTAAATAAAGAGGAGCAGCCGGCGGGATTGTGGTCGGGGTCCCACTGCAGGCGCACGTCCGCCTGCGCGAGATACGGTTCGGTCAGCAGGTCCAAGCCTTTCCCTATCAGCGCCTATCACCAACCGAGGCGCAGCACGGTATCGAGGGGGTAGGCGAATTGCGGTCCCATCAGCTCGGCCACTATATCGCGGCACACGGGCAGGCCATGTTCGCTGTTGGTCATGATGACGAGGCCGTGGCGACCCGCACGGGAGGCGATCGCAAAGTGCTGGTAGTCGCGCATGTCGCCCCAGTGCCAGGCGTCGTCGCCGCGGTCGGTGCATAGCAGGCCCCAGCCAAGCCCCCACGAGAGAGCGTCGTCGATGGGCGCGTGTGGCGTCAGCATGCGGTCGAGCGTCTCCCCGTTCAGCCGGTAGGCGTCGCCGGGACCCGTCCGCATCAGCTCGACGAGCACGCGCGCATAGTCCGTGGGAGTGGAGTAGAGGCTATACGCGGCATAGGCCTCGGCCCAGCGCGTGCCCGCGCCGCCGTCGTGTTCGCGGTCGCCGTGTCCACTGGCGGCCTGTCGCTCGTAGCCGTCGCGCCACGTATAGCTGCTGTCGACCATGCCGAAGGGATCAAGCACGCGCTCCCGCATGTAGGGTCCCAGGGGGCAGCCGGTCAGCCCCTCGACCGCGCGTTGCAAGTACATGTAGCCCTCGCCGGAGTAGAGGAACCGCTCGCCGGGCGCGAACGAGAAGCGCCTGATGTTTGTCTCCTCCCAGTTGCCCATGCCCGAAGAATGGCTCAGCACGTGGCGCGCCGTCACCCGCTGCAGGAGCGGCTCATCGGGGTCGAGGCCGTAGGCACCGTACGGCGCGGGCAGATAACGCGCCAGTGGGGTATCGAGGTCGAGCAGACCGTCCTCGCACAGCTTGAGCGCGGCGTAGGCGAACACGGGCTTGGAGAGCGAGGCGGCCTCGAACACGGTACGATCGTCGACCGGTTGCCCCGCAGTGGCGCCCTGCTCTTTAACGCCGAACGCGCCGCGCCACACGGTCGCCGCGTCCTCAATCAGGGCTATCGCCAGGCCGGGAACGCCCGCCTCGGCCATCAAAGAGGGTATCGCCCGTTCTATTCGCGCGAGCGCGGCCTCAGTGAACAAAGCTGCCATGGGGATAGAATCCTCTCGCACTGCCTAACCGGGCCAAAGATTTACCCTATCATGGTACATCCGTGACCTTTTAAGGTCCGTGCCCTGCCTTGCCCTGCCTATTGATGGTCGGGCCTCAGGTCACAAATACGGCTGGCATGCCACGTGCCTAACCGCTTACCCTATGAATGGCGGGAATGACGCCAGGACAGGTGGATTGAACAGGATATAACACGGGGAGGACCAGGAGATGCGACTAGAGAACAAGGTGGCGATCGTCACGGGCGCGGCGACGGGGATCGGGCGGGCCATCGCCATGGGCATGGCGCGCGAGGGCGCGGCGGTGACCATCGACTACGTGGGCAAGCCGGACAACGCCAACGAGGTTGTGTCCCAGATTCAGGCGGCAGGCGGCAAGGCGCAGGCCATCGAGGCGGACGTCAGCACGCCCGAGCACGTGCAGAACTTGGTCGCCCAGACGGTGAGCGCGTTTGGGCGGCTCGACATCTTCGTCAACAACGCGGGCATCGAGGAAAAGCATCCCTTCGTCGACACGACGCTCGACGTCTGGAATAAGATCATCGCCGTCAATCTCACCGGCCCGTGGCTGGGCTCACAGGAAGCGGCCCGCCAGATGATCAAGCAGGGCGGGGGTGGCCGCATCGTCAACATCTCCTCCGTCCACGAGGACCTGCCCATGCCGACCAACGTGCCCTACTGCGCGGCCAAAGGCGGACTGCGCATGCTGATGCGCACCATCTCGGTCGAGCTAGCGCCCCACGGCATCACCGTCAACAACATCGGGCCGGGCGCGATCGACACGCCGATGGACGCGCCGCTCAAGGCGCAACCCGAGCTGATGAACCAACTGCTGGCCGAGATCCCGGTCGGGCGCATGGGCCAGCCCGAGGAGGTCGCCAATCTGGCCATCTTCCTGGCCTCCGACGACGCCGCCTACATCACCGGCTCGACCTACTTCATCGACGGCGGCATGCTGCGCCAGTCCGGCAGCCTCTAGCGAGTGACGAGTGAGGTAGGGTCAAAGCTGGCAACTGGCAACTATGAGGATCCATCCATGACGGATGCCGATCCGGGTGCCGTGCTGCGCCGGTCAAAGACGATTGCCGTGGTCGGGTTGTCGAGCAACTCGGCCCGGCCCAGCTACGGGGTGGCGCACTACCTGCAAGGCCAGGGCTACCGCATCATCCCCGTCAACCCCAATGAGACAGAGGTCCTGGGTGAGCGCGCCTACCCCTCGGTCGGCGCCATCCCGGAAAGGGTCGACCTCGTGGACGTGTTCCGCGCGTCCGACGCGGCGCCCGAGGTCGCGCGGGACGCCGTGCGGGCCGGGGCAAAGGCGCTATGGCTGCAACTGGGCATCCGCAGCGACGAGGCGCGCCGCATCGCCCAGGAAGCAGGGCTCGACTACGTCGAGGACCAATGCGCCAAGATCGCGCATGCCCTGACAGACTGAGCGCGAACAGTGCTCAACCTCCACACACTCCTCAACGCAGCCTAGCATTTCGCCGCGAAATTCTAGCCCTGTACGCATCGCTCTCTGCGCTTGTATAAACTGCACGATAAATTGCACATTGTTCACCGTTTTTAATAGAACAAGTGTTCTATAATCCAGTCAAGATCAGCACTGACTCTCGTATATGATACACATAGCGCATTCAACTGACCAGACCACATTAGTGGGAGTTGACGGACAAGGGCAAGACGATCATGGCAAGAGTAACAGAATCCCATGCTGCCGCTGCAGTTGAACCTCATGGCCTTATCCACGGGGGTCTCAGGCTCACAGTGCTTGGGATCATCGCTGCGGGGTCAGGAATCGAGGCTGTCGAGGATAGAGATCCCGAGTCATGGGTCGATGTTGTTCCGAGAGGCGCCCCATTCTTCACGCTCCGTGTGACCGGCGACTCAATGGTCGGCGATCATATCTATCACGATGATCTTGTGCTGGTGACTCCCACCGATGAAGCGAAGGACGGCGAAATCGTGGTAGCACTGTTGACAAGTGGTCCTTCCGAGGCTGGGGAGATAACGATAAAGCGCTATTATCGCGAACCGCCCAGCCACGTCCGCTTGCAGCCGTCCAACCCGGAAATGGCGCCTATTATCGTGCTCGTGCAGGACGTACGTCTCCAAGGCCGCGTGCGTGCCGTTGTCCGGCCTCTTTCGTAATGAGTGCGCACAGCCACAGCCACAGCCCTCAGCCCGCACTTAAGAGGTGCAGTATGAAATTTGATCCTCGATGGAAGCCGTTACAGGAGTCTTACCCGTTATTTCTGCTATCCTTGTGGTGGAATCGGTGGGACCACTGTTCACCTCGCGATGAGGTAAATGAGAGCGAGTTCCGCACCAGAGGATCTCAACATGAGCGCTGTAAACCGCGAAAAGCGCGGCGCATCCACTGCGCCGGCCGGACGTTCCAACGCGCCCTTAAGGATCACGTCGTCGGCCGTCGGCGGTGCTATCGTGGCTGGTGTTGCCATCGGATCAGTAACGGGACCGATCGGCGCGGCAGTCGGTGTCGTACTGGGAGGGATCGTGGGAGAAATCTACGATCTACGTACCGACCGTCCAAAGCAGGTCACACAAGATTAGCAACACCCGAAGATAAAGTTGTAGGGCTGCGCCATGCAGTTTGAACTAGCTGCAGCCCTTATCCTAACTCTATTCTTGACAGGCGCTGATCTCGTACGGCGGCGGCGTAAGAACATTGCGTTCGAGTTCAACGCCTTCGTTAAGTCCGTCCTGATAGCACTTGGCGTCGGTGTTGGTTTCTCCCAAGTCCTCCTTCCGAGCGTTGTTTTCGCATACCATAGTAGTCACTCACCCCGGACCATTGACAGCTGCTGAACTTAGCAAGCTGGATCTGAATGGCGTTGCCATTGCATCGGTCGTTGGGACGCTTGTCAGTGTTGCGTGGGCCGTCAACGAGTACGTGGAGCGGACACACATTCCTTAACCCGACCCCTTATACCTTCCCATGGACATCCGCGTGCCTGAAAATAAAGCTGGTACAATTGGCGCCGAGCAGGCCCGTAAGCTGCTTGGCGTACGCTCGGTTAACACGGTAAAACGCTGGATCGAGGTCGGTATGCTAGCAGGACAATGGGACGAATGCTCGGGACGCTGACGCATCCCAGTGGCCGAGGTGTTGCGCTTGCGCGCTACACAACAAACTCTCGCAGACGTGGGCGGCGAGGACCTGAGCCAGGATGAACTGGACGATCTGGCCGCCTCTCGCCGGGGCGCATTCCCCTGGCAACGTCGTGGACAGTCCTAATGGTACAGCTCGCCCCAACACCTCCACGTGCGGTACTTGATACCAGTGTCTTGGTAGACCTTCTTGCCTCTCCTATCCCACCCTCAGGTCATATTGCCCATCGCCGCCGCATCTAACGTAACCTCCTTGTTAGAGATTTATGCCCTCACGTGGCACCTAATAGATGACGGGCCAACGCACAGGTTCCCGGAAAGCGGGACGGCGGGCTCGCGTAGAGGTGTAAGGGCTGGGTGGCGAGTGGATCTGAGCGGGCTGGTCGCGCGGAGCCATGCGGGCGAGGCGGCGGCGTTCGGTGAGTTGACGCGGCACTACCAGGACATGGCGTTCGGCTACGCCCTGGCGCTGCTGTCTGATTTTCACCTGGCGCAGGACGTGACGCAGGAGTCCTTCCTGGCCGCCTACCTGGGCGTCTCCCGCCTACAGGACCCCGCGGCGTTCCCCGCGTGGCTGCGCGGCATTGTGCGCCACCAGTGCGGGCGCGCGCTGCGCCGGCGTCGCGCGGACATGGTCCCGCTGGACGACGACCTGGACCTGCCCGCGCTATCCCCCGGACCGGAGCAGACCGTGCTGCAGCGCGAAGGTCTTTACCGCGTGCTGAGCGCCATCCGGGCCTTGCCGCCGGGTCAGCGCGAGGTGGCCGCGCTGTCCTACGTCCGCGACTACGCGCCGCGCGAGATCGCCGCTTTCCTGGAGCTGCCGGCGACCACCGTCTATAACCGGCTGCACACGGCCCGTAAGCGACTACAAGGAGGGTTACTGACCATGGCGGACAAAATTGGGACGGTTGTCGGAGTGCGCGGCCCCATCGTCGACGTGCGATTCGAGCCGGAGCGGACACCCGACGTGCTGCGCGTGCTGACCGCGCACGGCCCCGACGCGGTGCGGGGCCGCGATTATACGCTGAGCGTGGCGCAGCACTGCGGCGGTGGCCTGGTGCGCTGCGTCGCTGCCACGCCCACCGAGGGCTTGATTCCCGGAGCGGAACTGGCCGACGCCAACACGCCGCGTTTCGCGCCCGTCGCGCCGGACGCGCTGGGTCAGGTGCTCGACGGGCTCCGCTCCACTGACGACGCGGCGAACAGCTTGCGAGGCGTGCCGCGGATCGTGGAGACAGGCATCAAGGCGATCGACTTGCTGTGCCCCTGCGTCGAGGGCGGCACGTTGGGCCTGATGGGGCACAACAGGAGTGTCGGCAAGATGGTCGTTACCGACGAGGTGTTGCACAATCTGGCCCGCAACGGCGCGAGCATGTCGGTCGTCGCGTTCTTCAGCGCGGAGGTGCTGACGGACTACGACAAGTCCGGGGATGTCGTGCCCACGTCCGACCGCGCCCGGCAAGCCTCATACGTGTACATCGCCGACGTCACCGACCCCAGCGCGCCAGGCTATCGGGCGGCGGCGTCCCACCTCGACGCGACGCTGTATCTCTCGGTCACGCTGGGACGGCTCGGCATCTGGCCGGCCATCGATCCGCTGCTGTCGGGCTCGCGCCACCTCGACCCGGCCGTGGTGGGACAGGAGCACTACGAGGTCGCCACCGGCGTACGTCAACTCCTCCTCCAGTACAGGGACCTACGCGAGCGATCCGCCGCGGAGCCGGGGACCGCGCTGACGCCTGAAGAGACGGTGCTGGCAGCGCGGGCGCGCAAGGCGCAGCGCTTCTTCTCTCAGCCGTTCGCCGTTGCAGAGCCCTGGAGCGGACGCCCCGGCGTCTACGTATCCCGCGTCGAGACGATGCGGGGGTTCAAGGCCCTGCTCGCCGGCGCCTACGACGACCTGCCGGAGGAGGATCTCCTGTGGCGCGGGGCGCTCGACATCTGAGACGAGGCTTGACGCGCGACGCACTTACAAGCCCGCGGTCATAATCCCCAGCGTACGCAGCAGCGCGTGGGCCTCCTCGATGGTCAGCCGCTTTCCGTAGAGGGGACCGCGCGGCTCCTGATGGTAGGCGTCGGAGAGCGCGCCCGCGTTGACCGGGGCAAACCCGCTGTCCGCGATCAGGCCGGCCACGATGGTCTTGGCCGCGGCCTCGGCGCCGCTGTAGAACAGCACGTACTGCTGGCCAGCGGGGCGATGGGCGCCGTCGGCCAGCACCGCGGCGGGCAGGGTGTTATAGGCCTTGACCAACCGGGCGCGGGGGACTTTCCGCTGCAACTCCTCGGCCGCCGTGGTCGTCGCGGGGAGGGTCAGGCCGCCGAGGTCCTGCTGATAGGGGTTGGTGGCGTCGATCAGGATTTTGCCGTCGAGCGCCCCGCCGCCGGCCCCAATCTCGGACAGAACCTCGTCCGTGGCGTCGAACGGCGGCGCGAACAGCACGACCTCACCGAACGCGGCCGCCTCGGCGACGGTCCCGGCGCGGGCGCCGTTCCCCGCCTCTTTGATTAATGCCGCAAGGCGCTCGGGGCGCCGCGAGCTGAATAGCACCATGTGCCCGGCGCGCGCCCACAGCTTGCCCACGGTCCCGCCGACGCGGCCTGACCCGATAATCCCGATGTGCATCGTTTTACCTTCCCTCCCATTTGTTCTAGAGAGCGCCGTTGCACGCCGCATACCTACCCCGTCGGGCAGTTTGCCGCCCCCCCAGGACAGTCTTTTGCAGACCCTGGCGATGATCGCTTTATACTACAAAGAGACGACTGTGCGGGCAGCGACCTCCGCCCCCATCGCCCCTGCCGTCGGCGCGGTGAGGCCGTCCACAAGGAGACTTGCAGCATGCCATCCCCCCTGTTCGCGCCCCCGCGGTTGCGCTTGCCCGCGGACGGAGGCGAACGCCACACCACCTGGCTGGAAACCTTCTACGACCTCGTCTTCGCCGTCGCCGTCGCCGCCCTCGGCGTCCGGCTGGGCGCCGACCTCTCCGCCGTCGGAGTCCTGCGCTTCCTGGCCTTATTCATCCCGCTGTGGTGGACCTGGCTCGGTCACACCGTGTACGACACGCGCTTCGACACCGACGACGTGCCGCAGCGTCTGCTGACCTTCGGCATCATGCTGGCCGCCGCGGCCATGGCGGTCACCATCCCGCGCGCCTTCGAGGGCGCGTCAGCCGGTTTTGCCGCCGCCTATGTAGCCGCGCGGGCCTGCTTGCTGCTGCTCTATGGGCGCGCCTACCGCCACGCCGTCGAGGCGCGTCCCTTCGTGCTCTATTATCTCGCCAGCTTTGGCTGCGGCGCCGCACTGTGGGCAATGTCGATCCTCACGCCACCCCAGGTCCGCTACGCTCTGTGGACCATAGGCATGGCCGTGGAGCTAGCCACGCCCTGGCTGGTGCGGCCCACCCTGCGGCGCGCCCCGGTCGACACCTCGCACTTGCCGGAGCGCCTGGCCCTCTTCACCGTCATCGTGCTGGGCGAGCTCATCACCGCGGTCGTCGGTAGCGTCGGCAGTGTCTCCACGGGCCGGATCGCGGCCGCCGCGCTCGTGGCGGCCATGCTGGCATTCGTCCTCGCGGCCTGCGTCTGGTGGGTGTATTTCACCTTCGTCGAGGTCTCCGCGTTCGCCGAGCGCCTCGGCTCGGGGCAGCCGTATATATACCTGCACCTGCCGCTCGTCGCCGGGCTGACGCTCAGTGGCGTGGGCCTCTCGAGCGCCATTACGCTGGCCACGCGGCCGGCGCTGCCCGCCGCCACGCGCCTGGTGCTCGGAGGGGGCGTGCTGCTGTGGCTGGCCGCCGCGCTGGGCCTCAAGCTGGTCAGCCTGGGCCATGGACTTGAGCCCGCGGTGTACGCCCGCTACGCCGGGTTCGCGGCCTGCGTCGCGACCCTCTCCCTCCTTGGCGGCCTCCTACCTCCATTGGCCATGCTCGGCGGCCTCGTCCTCGTGATGCTGGTCTTCGCCGTGCTCGATGTGCGCCACTGGACGGCATGGTCCCACGCGCATCCGCGTCCGACGGCGGATACCCAAGCTGCTGAGAGTAACCATAGAGGACCGTCATAGGCTCAGCGGGGCGCGCGGCGCGGTTGTTGCCCCGCGTCCAGCAAGCCCTGGTAAGTCGGGCGCGGCATGTCGAAGAAGTCGTGGCTGTGGCTGTAGCCCGTGCGGGCCAGGCGGCCCACCGGCCGCGTGCGCCGGTTGTCCAGGATGCCGTCCGCGAGCAGATCCGGGTCCACCGCGATATGCACCACGTCGCCGATGATGAGGTAGCTGGGCTCGTGGCCGAACGCCTGGATGTCGCGCACGCGGCACTCCAGCGCGGCGGGCGACTCGCCCACGCGCGGCGCGCCGACGACGACGCTGGGTATGGGCGTCAGGCCGGCCCAGTCGAACTCGCTTGTCTCGGGCGGGAAATCGGCCGAGGTGAGGTTCATCGGCTCGGCCAGCGCGTCCGAGACGTGGTTGAAGACGAACTCGCCGCTGGCCCAGCAGTTAGCCAGGGTATCCTTGGCCCCGGAGGACGAGAAGGCGATGATCGGCGGGTCGGAGGAAACGATCATGCAGTAGGAATGCGGCGCGAGGTTGGCGACGCCGGCGGGGCTGAGCGTGCTGACCCAGGCGATGGGCCGCGGCGCCACGATGCTGTTCAGCAGGTGATACACGGCGCCGCGCGGCGTGACGGCGGGGTCGATCAGGGTGCGCGGGGCCGTTGGGTCGGTCAGGTCGGGCATGGTGCTTCTCCTCTTGTCTTCTTGTTCCCAAGGAGTGTAGCTGAGAGCGCCCGCCAGCGCGTGCCCCGGTCTCGATCGGGGTACGCGCGCTCCCGAGTCGTCTACGCGCCGGCGAGTGATGGAGGGGATGGGGAGTTTCCATCGCGAGGATGGCGTCACCGTCAGCAGACGACGCGACGATGTCGAGCACACAGACGTGATAATCAGCTGCGGGAACATCCTGCATGCGCCGATTGCCGCCATGCCCAGAGGCCATGTATTCTTCCCATCATACCACGCCAAAGACACTTCAGTATCTGTGGTTTGCCATGCGACTTCAGTCGCAGGCCGACAGCATGCGCCATCACAATCTCGGACGCGTCCGACTGTGAGGCGGGAGGGCATGACCTACAAATGCCGCAGGTAGGCGTCGGGGTTGGCCAGGAAGCCGCGGGTCAGGGTCACGTTGTCGACGGCGTCGTAGGGCACCTCGGCGATGGTCGGGCCGTCGAAGGCCAGGATCGCCGCGCCGGGGAAGGCCAGCATGATGGGCGAGTGCGTGGCGATGATGAACTGCGCGTCTTGCGCCACCATATCCTTGAGCATGGCCAGCAACGCGAGTTGGCGCTGCGGCGAGAGCGCGGTGTCCGGCTCGTCCAGCAGGTAGAAGCCGCCCGGCACGAAGCGCTCCTGGAACACCTGCAAGAAGCTCTCGCCGTGCGAGCGCGCGTGCAGATCCTCGCCGTAGCGGCGGATCAGGTTGGCCCGCTGGCCCAGAACGGCGCCCTGGGCCAACTGCAGGCCGTATCCGCTCAGTTCGCCCTCGAAAGCGTGCGCCTGCTCCTCCAGGTCCCGCACCAACTGCGCCGTGCGCGTGGCGAAGTTGTAGAAGTCCTCGGCGCGCAGGAAGAAGCCGCGGTGCGTGCGCTTCCGCCAGGACAAGGTCAGGTGATCGGCCAGCCGCCGCACCGGGGCCAGGGTGGGGTCGCGCCCGACGTCCTCTCCGCCCACCGCGACGGCCCTGGCCGCCACCGCGATGGCCTCCAGCATGGTCGACTTGCCCGACCCGTTCTCGCCGACAAAGAACGTCACCGGCGAGTGGAAGGTCAGGCCGTCGAGGCCGCGCACCAGGGGCAGGTTGAACGGATAGTCGTTGCCCATGCCGTCGCGGTCCTTGACACGCAGCGCGTCCAGATGCAGCATACTGTCATCCCGTCGTTACAGTGCGTTCTCGACCGCCTCGCGCACCCGCGTCGAGTTGAAGCTGAACGCGTCGTCGCCCTTGCCCCATGGGCGTGCCTCCGTCTTTCCTACGCGACAGGGCGACGCGCCAGGGCCAGCAGGTGGGCGCTCACGCCCATGGTGCTAGGTTCCCGCTCCAGGCGGGCGATCGCGTCGAGCAGTTGCTGTCGCTTCCGCTCGTTCCCCCAGCGCGCCTCGAGATCCGGCAGGAGCCAACCGGGCCCTTCCACGGCCAGGACGCCGTCGAGGTCCAGGCCGGCGTCGCGGATCTCCTGGGCCAACTCGTCCGGGTGGTGGAAATAGGCCGTGGTGAACCAATGGCTCCTGTTCTCGGGGTTGCGGTGCTGCCCCTCCCGCAGGTCGCGCTCCATGATCGACTCAAAGGTGGGATCGTCCAGCAAATGCCTCCACAGCCCGTCGAGCAGCGAGGCGAAGCGCGAGATCGCGGCGACCACCACCGGGCCGCCGGGACGGACCACGCGGCCCGCTTCGCGTAGGGTGCGCCGCCGGTCGGCATCCTCCGTGAGGTGGTAGAGCGGGCCGAAGAGCAGCACGGCGTCGCACGACGCGTCGGGTTCATGGAGTTCGCGCGCATCGCCCAGGGCGACCGTATACCCGTTTGACCGCGCCCGCGCCTGCTCGACGTGCAGGTGTACGGCGTCGATCAGGTGGACATCGTAGCCCCCGGCTGTCAGCCATTCCGCGTAGCGGCCGGGCCCGCCGCCGACGTCGAGGACGCGGGCCGGGGGCGAGGGCAGCGCCTTCTCCAAAATGAGGCAGGTGCGCGCAAACTCCAGCCTGCCCGCCCCGCGGTCGAGGCGCGGCTGCTCCATCCCTTCGGTGTAATGCGCCACGATCTCGGAGGGAAAACGCGGCGCGGATTCGTCCGTCATGTGACGATGATACCATACCATTGAGGAGGAGAGAGCCGTGAAGTTTACCCTGGAGATGATCGCCGCGCGCCTGCCCGACCTGTACGCCGCGGCGCGGCGCGAGACCCTGCCCCTTGGCCCGGCCCGCTACGCCGAGAATCCGGGTCCCGGCGCGTACCGGCCCGACTACGACGATAGCGCCTGGGGCACGCTCGACGTGGGCGATCCCTGGGGCGGACCTGATGTCACCTGCTGGCTGCGCGTGCCCGTACGCGTGCCCACGGCGTGGGAGGGACAGCGGGCGGCTATCCACGTGCAGCTGAGTGACTACGGCCAGTACTTCGAGCACCTGTCGGGGCCGGAGGCGCTGGCCTATCTCGACGGCGCGGTGGCCCAAGGCCTGGCCTACCACCACCGGGACATCGCGCTGGGCGATGCCGTGCGCGGCGGCGCGACGCGCCTGCTGGCCCTGGAGGCCTACAGCTCCCTGCTGCCCGGCAAACAGACGCTGCGCGCCCTGGAGTTGGTGCGCCTCGACCCCGAGGCCGAGGCGCTCTACCACGACCTGCGCGTGCTGCACGGCGCCATCCTGACCATGCCGCCCGACGCGCCTGACCGCGCGCTTCACCCGCGCCCTGGAGCAGGCCTACGCCAGGCTCGACCTGCGCCACCCGCTCTCCGACGACTACCTGCGCTCTGTCACCGCCCCGCGGGCCGTCCTGCGCGAGGAGGCCTACGGCCGCCACGCCGGTGGCGACAGGCCAAGCACCGTCGCCGTGGGCCACGCGCACATCGACCTGGCCTGGCTCTGGCCGGTGGCGCAGACCCGCCGCAAGGGCGCGCGCACCTTTAGCAGCGCCCTGCGCCTGATGGAGCAGTACCCCGACTACGTCTTCTCGGCCAGCCAGCCGGCGCTCTATCAGATGGTGAAGGAGGACGAGCCGGCCCTCTATGGACAGGTCAAGGAGCGCATCGCCCAGGGCCGCTGGGAGGCGACGGGAGCCACCTGGGTGGAGATGGACTGCAACATCGCCGGCGGGGAGGCGCTGGTGCGCCAGTTCCTGCACGGCAAGCGCTACTTCCGCGACGAGTTGGGCGTCGATCCGCAGATCCTGTGGCTGCCCGACGTGTTCGGCTACTCCGCCGCGCTGCCGCAGATCATCCGGGGCTGCGGCGCCTCCTACTTCATGACCACCAAAATCTCCTGGAACGAGTACAATCGCCTGCCCTACGACACCTTCCGCTGGCGCGGCATCGACGGGACCGAGGTGCTGACGCACATGGTCACGGCCACGGCCACACCCCACTCCGAGCGCCTGCCGCGCTTCTACACCTACAACGGCTCCTTCAAGCCCGAGGAGGTGGCCGGCAACTGGACGGCCTACCGCCAGAAAGAGGTCAATGACCAGGTGCTCTACCTGTTCGGCTGGGGCGACGGCGGCGGCGGCCCCACCGCCGAGATGCAGGAGACGGCCCTGCGGGTGCGCGACCTGTCCGGCTTCACCTGCGTGGAGCAGGGTCCGGCCGAGGCCTTCTTCCGGGATCTCGAGCGGCGCGTGTGGGACGACCCGGCGCTGCCGCGCTGGGTGGGCGAACTCTACCTTGAATACCACCGCGGCACCTACACCAGCCAGGGCTGGATCAAGCGCGCCAACCGCAAGGCTGAGCTGCTCTACCGCGAGGCCGAGTTGTGGTTCTGCGCGGTCGGCGTGCTCTCGGACGAGCCGGACGTCTCCACGGTGATGGCCGCGCGCCAGGGCGAGCTAGCCGTGGGCTGGCGCAGCCTGCTGTTCAACCAGTTCCACGACATCCTGCCCGGCTCCTCCATCAATCAGGTTTACCGCGACGCCCGCGCCGACCACCAGGAGATCGCGCGCCTCGGCGAGAGCGGCCGCGACGCCGCCCTCCACGACCTCGTCCGGGCGCTGGCCGGCCCACGCGACGCCCTGCTGCTGCTCAACCCCGCGCCGTTCGCGCGCGAGGATCCCGTGGAGGTAACGGTACCGACTGGCCTGGCGCTGCCGACTCTGGTCGACGACAATGGCAGCCCCATCGCGACGCAAACCATCGCCTCGGTCGCTGGCGAGCAGCGGCTGCTGGTGGTGACGACGGCCCCGGCGCTAGGCTACCAGGTCCTGAACGTAGCGGAGGGACAGGGCAACGGCGACGGCGACGACGACAAGGCCGCCGCCGAGGACACGGGAGGCCTGCGCATCGCGCGCGACGTGCTGGAGAACCGCTTCTTCCGCCTGCAACTGGACGAGCGCGCCGAGATCGTCTCGCTCTACGACAAACGCGCCGGCCGCGAGGTGGTGGCCCCCGGCGAGACGGCCAACCGCTTCATCGCTTTCGAGGACCGGCCCCTGACCTTCGAGGCCTGGGACATCAACCTGTACTACCAGGACAAGCCCTACGCCGTCGACGACGTGACCTCCTGGCAGGTCGTGGAGGAGGGTCCCCTGCGCGGCGGCGTGGAAATCGTGCGCCGCTACGGCGACAGCACGATCACGCAGCGAGTGCTGCTCTACCGCGACGTGCCGCGCATCGACTTCCCCACCACCGTCGACTGGCGCGAGCACCAGACCCTGCTCAAAGTCGCCTTCCCGGTGACGGTGCAGAGCCCGCGCGCCACCTTCGACATCCAGTGGGGCAACGTGGAGCGGCCCACGCACTGGAACACCAGTTGGGACTGGGCGCGCTTCGAGACCTGCGCCCACAAGTGGATCGACCTCTCCGAGGGCGACTACGGCGTCTCGCTGCTCAACGACTGCAAGTACGGCCACGACGTCAAGGGCCACACCATGCGCCTGACCCTGATCAAGAGCGCCAGCTACCCCGACCCCGAGGCCGACCAGGGCGAGCACGTCTTCTCCTACGCGCTCCTGCCCCACATGGGCGACTGGCGCGCGGGCGAGACGGTGCGCCACGCCTATCTGTTCAACATGCCGGCCAGCGCGCGCCTCCTGCCGGGCAACGCACCGACGGCCAACGAGCCCGGCGCGGCAATGCCGGCAACGCAGTCGCTCGTCACGACCGACCGGCCGGGCCTGGTCATCGAGACGGTCAAGCCGGCGGAGGACGGCGACGGGCTGATCGTGCGCCTCTACGACGCCCACGGCACGCGCGGCGAGGCCACGCTGACCTTCGCCCGCCCCATCACCTCGGCCCAGGAGACCAACATGCTGGAGGAGCCCCTCGCCCCGGCCGCGTTCGACGGCCGCGCCCTGCGCGTCGCCGTGCGCCCCTACGGCATCGTCACCTTCCGGGTCCAGCTTGCCGGCGAGGAATAGCAAGAGGACACAGGGTCTGTGCATTGTCGACCTGGGGGAGCGTCCCGCTCCCCCAGAGACGCCCGTCCCATCGCCGTACCGGCGACTCTTCACAAACCCTCCAGGAGGATACGAGACGCATGACAGCAGTACGGGCGCACCCGCCGGACACCGTAGCGCCATGGGCCGAGATCGTGCCCGATGCGCCGTATCCCATGACCATGGCCGCCTTTCTCGACCACCCGGACGACGACGGCTACCGCTATGAACTCGTGGAAGGGGTACTTGTCCGCATGGTAGGACGCAGGCCTGCCGCCAGGAGACGCGCTACTCCGCGCTTTTCTTGCCGTCGAGCAGGCGCATGCCCTCGAACGCCGCCGGACCGATCAGTCCGGCGTCGGCATACACGAACAGCTTGTCGCGACTGTCGGAGATATCCAGGTTGCGCATCGTCAACTGCCCAATGCGGTCGGCTGGCGTGAACGCTGACGCGCCGCTCTCCATGGTTAGGCGCTCGGGCTTGTAGGTGAGGTTCGGGCTGGTGGTATCCACGATCGAGTAGTCGTTGCCGCGGCGCAACTCGACGGTCACCACGCCCGTGATCGCCTTGGCCACCCAGCGCTGCAACGCCTCGCGCAGCATCATCGCCTGCGGGTCGAACCAGCGGCCCTCGTACAGCAGTCGGCCGAGGCGCCGTCCCATGGTGTGGTAGTGCTCGATGGTACCCTCGTTGTGGATGCCCGTGATCAGCCGCTCATAGGCGATGAAGAACAGGGCCATGCCGGGCGCTTCGTAAATGCCGCGGCTCTTGGCTTCGATGATGCGATTCTCGATCTGGTCGCTCATGCCCAGGCCGTGGCGTCCGCCGATGCGGTTTGCCTCGTGCGCCATCTCGACCGGATCGTCGAAGCGCCGACCATTGAGAGCGACCGGCAGGCCGTCGTCGAATTCGACCGTCACGGTCTCGGCCGGGACGGCGACGTCGTCGCGCCAGGAGGCAACGCCCATGATCGGCGCGACGATCGTGATCCCGGCGTTCAGGAACTCCAGGTCTTTCGCTTCATGGGTGGCGCCCCAGATGTTCGAGTCGGTCGAATAGGCCTTTTCCTTGGGCATTTTGTAGCCAAGGCCCGCCCTATCGAGCAGGTCAGACATCTCGTGTCGGCCGCCCAACTCGTCGATGAAGGCCTGATCGAGCCACGGCTTATAGATGCGCAGTTCTGGGTTCACCAGCAGGCCGTAGCGATAGAAGCGCTCGATGTCGTTGCCTTTGTAGGTGCTGCCGTCGCCCCAGATGTGGACGTCGTCCTCCTTCATCGCCCCCACCAGCATGGTGCCCGTGACCGCGCGGCCGAGCGGGGTGGTGTTGAAGTACGGAACGCCCGCCGTGGTGATGTGGAACGCGCCGCACTGGAGCGCCGCCAGGCCCTCGCGTACCAGTTGCGGGCGGCAATCGATCAGCCGCGCCTGCGCGGCCCCGCACTCCATGGCGCGTCGGGGAATCGCCTCGTAGTCCTGCTCATCCGGCTGCCCCAGATTGGCGGTATAGGCGTACGGTATGGCGCCTTTCTGGCGCATCCAGTACAGCGCGGCGCTGGTGTCCAGGCCGCCCGAAAAGGCGATCCCCACCCTCTCGCCCACGGGTAGTGATTGTAGAATATGGCTCATGCCGTCATTGTAATGGATTCGGCTGGCCCAATGCCGCTCCGCCTTCGTCCTCCTCGAGGGGCTGCCGCTCTCGCCCACCGGCAAGGTCGACCGCGCGGCGCTGTCGGCGCCGGCGGCACCCGACCGATGTGTGGGGCAGGCCGGACCACATCGACGCGGTGCTGACCGACCTGCTAAAGCACCCCGCCCAGGGTCACCCGATTCGGCCCTTCCCGTGTAAGGTAGCGCGGCCCTCATCGACGTAGCAGTAAACTGTTTAACGTAAAGGAAGGGGAGAGAGCCCCCACTTCGACGCCTTCTTGACAACCTCGCCAAAGTACTATAAGCTGGAGCAACTAGTTACGCGCTCGCATGTCGGGCGAATTGTCTAGCCGGTCGCGTAACTAGTTGCGTGCAGGAGTGTCGCTTGTATGGCCAATATCCGGGAGGTGGCGGCGCGCGCCGCGGTCTCGATCGCGACGGTCTCACATGTCTTCAACAGCACGCGGCCGGTGAGCGACGACGTACGCGAGCGCGTCGTTCAAGCGGCGGCTGACCTCCACTATTATCCGAACCATCTGGCCCGCAGCCTGACCACCAAGCGGACCGGAACGGTTGGGATGGTCGTGTCCGACATGTCAAACCCGTTCTTTGCCGAGTTGATCCACGGCGTCGAGAAGACGCTCAGCGCGCAGCAGTACAACCTCATGATCTGCAATACGGAGGATGATCCGCACAAGGAGGAGGTCTATTTGCGCCTGTTGATGGCCAAGCGTGTGGATGGCATTGTCGCGGCGGTCGCGAGTGCAAAATGGGCGACCTTACAGGTCGCGGAGTCGCACTCATTTCCGCTGGTCTTCATCGATTTACAGGTGGAGGGCGTGCGCGGACCGCTGGTGTGCAGCACCAACGAGGATGGCGCGTACCAGGGTGTGTCGCATCTGGTCGCGGACGGGCACCGCTCGATCGGCGTTTTGGCCGGCCCGCCTACCATGTCCACCATGCGCGAACGCCTCGCAGGCTATAGCCGCGCACTGGCCGAACATGCCATCCCCTACGAGGAGCGGCTGGTCACGTATTCTCGCCTGTCGGTCGAGGATGGGACGCGCCACATGAAGGCCCTGATGACGCTGGCGCCGCGCCCGCAAGCCGTCTTTCTGAACAATAATCTGCTCGCGCTGGGAGCCCTGATTGCCCTGCAAGAGCTTGGCCTGGCCGCTCCCGACGACGTGGCGCTCGTGTGCTACGACGATGCGCCCTGGACGCGCATCGCGGACCCGCCGCTGACCGTAGTGCGTCAGCCCAACTACCAAATGGGGACGCTCGCGGGGCATCTCATGCTCCAGCAATTGCAGGGTGAGGCGGTCTCCAGGACCGCTGTCACGCTGCAATCCGAACTGGTGATCCGCGAATCATGTCGCGCCGATCGACACGGCGCGCCTATCCGTACGCCATGACCGTTTTTCAGGCTATAGCCATAAAGGCATAGTTCGGCGTAGAAAGGAGGCGCTAGCGAACGTGCGGACGAGGCCCATAGCCTCTGTATCCGCCGCATCTAGACTGTCCACCGGAGCCGCTACTGATAGCAGGGATACACGCGAGCAGCATACTCCCGCCTGTACTGGTTGATAACTCGGAAGGAGCGATAGAGCAATGATGCCTGATCATGTCAATGGCGCCGCTGACGATGCGGCCGCGCAGCCGTCCGATGTCGCGATCTCGCGAAAGCAGGCGCTCAAGGTAGGCGCGTCCGCCCTCACCGCCGTCGCGGGGGCGTCGGCGCTGGCCGAGGTCGCGGGGGCCAGGACCGTGGACGCGCGGGTTGTCTCGAGTCCCGTGACGCTCACGTTCTTCAATCGCATCACCGGCACGAGCCTGCCTGTCATCACGACCCTGCTCAATAAGTTCACCAAAGAAACCGGTATCCAGGTCAAGAACGCCACGCAGCCCTCCAGCGGCGCGACCTACCAGCCGGCGGTCCGCACGGCCTTTGCGTCCAGCACGCCGCCGGACATCGCCGACGACATCGCGGGGCCGGAAGTATTCAACCTGGCCCGCGCCGGCGTCATCCGCGACCTCACCGCCTTCTACAACTCGCCGGAGATTCAGTCGCGCGTGACCGCGGGCGCAACGACAGGGGCCGTGCTCGACGGCAAGGTGTGGGGCCTCTCCGACGGCGTCTCGGTCGGCAACATCCTGTGGTACAACCGCGACTACCTGAAGAAGTACGGCGTGGACGCCTCCCGAATTCACACCTGGAGTCAGTTCCTGCAGGCCTGCCAGACAATCAAGAAGGGCGGGGGGACGCCGATTGTCATCGGGGCCAAAGACCTGTGGCCCGGCGGCCACTGGCTGACCGACCTCACCCAGCGGACACTGGGCGACGCGGCGACGACGACGCTCTACAATCGCACCGTGGTGCCGGGCAGCCCGGCGACGCCAAAGTGGACCGATCCCGCGGTGGTCAAGGCCTTCCAGGCCCTCGTCGACGTGGCGCCCTATTTCCAGCAAGGCTTCGTCGGCGAGTCGCAGGGCGCCGCCGACGGCATTTTCCTGCAGGGCGGGGGCGGCTTCTACGAGATGGGCTCGTGGTTCGTTAATTCCATCCTGCAGTTGAAGCCCAGCTTTACGCCGGGCTTGATGCTCTTTCCCGCCCTCGAGGGCTATCCCGGCCTGCAGAAGCAGGTGACGATCGCCAATGGCATCCTGATGGCCAGCGCGAAGGCGCCGTTTGACGCGGTCAAGAAGTTCTACCTGTTCTGGACGCGGCCGGACAACGTGCGGTACTACTCCGAGTCCACGGCAACGGTCATGCCGTACAAGTACGATACGAAAAACCTTGCCCTGGCCTCCCCGATCAAGGGCATCTTTGCCCAGGTTGTGAGCTTCCTGAACAACGCGGGGCCCAATGGCGCCATCCTGTTCAACGATGAGGCCGTGGACGTCAACATGTACACCAAGTACATCTGGCAGGGCAGCACGGGCCTGTTCTCGGGAGCGATCACGCCCACCCAACTGCTCGGCCAGCTCGAAGCGGCGACGGCAGCCTTCCAGAGCAGCCATCCCAAGAAGTAGCCGCGAGACCCAAAGAGACCAGAGAGGTCCCGCCCATGCCCGCGCGGCTTGGACCTCTCTGGCCCGCGTCAACGCGGGAGGCAGCAGAGTGACCGCGGCCCACGACGGGATCGCGGCAACGAGAACCGGAAAGGGTAGCGTCATGGCGCACGACACGGCGGCCGCGGCGGTGGCGAACAGGGTGTCGGGGAGGCGTGCGCGCGGCGGCGCGCGCGCGCGGCGGGAGGCGGTGACCGCGTACGGGTTGATCGTCCCGGCGGCTATCTTCTACGTGGCATTCCAGTTTTTGCCCATCATCGGCGCGTTCGCGCTCAGCCTCTTCTCCTGGAATGGCATCAACCTGTCACAGGCGACGTTTGTCGGCTTCGACAACTTCGGTCAGCTCGTCCAGGACCCCTACTTCTGGTCCTCGCTGCGCAACAACGTCTACGTCGCCCTCGCGGTGCTCGTCTTCCAGTGTCTGGGCTCGTTCCTCCTCGCGGCCGTGATCCACGCGGGACTCAGGGGCGGTCGGATCTTCCGCGTGGTGTTCTTCGCCCCCGTGGTCATCTCCTCGGTCGCCGTGGCCATGCTGGCGATCTTCCTCTTCAGCCCGTCCATCGGGCTGATCAACACGTTCTTGCGCGCGGTCGGGCTGGGCGCAATCGCCCCGGCCTGGCTGGGCAGTCCTACCTGGGCGCTGCCGTCGGTCATCGTCACCTACATCTGGCAATCGTTCGGTTTCAGCATGTTGTTGTTCCTGAGCGGGTTGCAGCAGGTACCGCCGGAGGTCTGCGAGGCGGCCATGATCGACGGCGCCGCGCAGCGCTCGGTGCTGTGGCGCGTCGTTTTGCCGATGATCCGGCCCGTGGCCTCGGTGGTAGTGCTGCTGGGGATCATCTCCGCCTTCCGCATCTTTGACACCGTGTACATCCTGACGTCGGGGGGACCCTTTCACGCCTCGGATGTGCTGGTGACCTATCTCTTCGACCAGGCGTTTAACGGCAATCAGGTGGGGTACGGCGACGCCGTGGGCGTCGCTCTGTTCCTCGTTATCTTTGTGCTCGCGCTGCTCCAACTGCGCGTGACGCGCTTCGGCGAGTCGAGCCTGTAAGCGCGGGGACGGGAGGGTAAGCGATGAGGTTTGCGTACTACACGCCGCTGGCGCGCTACGCTAGTTACGCACTGCTGTGGGCCCTGGCGTTGCTCGTCGTGCTGCCCGTTGTCTGGCTCGCCTACAGCGTCATGAAAACCTCGACGGACATCTTTCAGAGCCCTTTCAGTCTGCCAACCTCCTTCAATCTGTCGAATCTGACGGACGCGTGGCAGGCCGCCCACTTCGACGTCCTCTACCTCAATAGCATCGAGATCACGACGGTGTCGGTCGTCGGCATCCTGATCCTCGAAGGAGCGGCGGCCTACGCCTTTGCGCGCCTGCGGTTCCCAGGTAAGGAAATCCTGTTCATCTTGTTCCTGCTGGGGCAGATGGTCCCGGCTCAAATGGTCCTGCTGCCGTCCTTCGTGGAGGTGTCGGCCCTGGGTTTGACGGACACCAAGCTGTCGTTGATCTTGCAGTATTTTAGCTGGGCGCCCTTCGCCATCTTGTTCTTGCGGGCCAGCTTCCTGGCGGTGCCGGTTGAGATCGAAGAAGCCGCCCTGATCGACGGAGCAGGACGGCTGACCATCCTGTGGCGCATCATGCTGCCCATGACGCGGTCGGCGTTTGCCACCATCGCGACCATCTACTCCCTGTGGATCTGGAACGATTTCCTGTTCCCCCTGGCCTATATCCGCTCGGCCGCGAACTTCACCGTGCCGCTGGGCCTTGGCTTTTTCCAGCAGGGCTTCACAACGTACTGGGGGGAACTGGTCGGCGCCATCTGCATCGCCATCTGGCCGCCCATCGTGGTGTACGTCGCGCTGAGCCGCCAGATCCAGTCCAGCCTGGCCAGCGGCGGGATAAAGTTCTAACCCTTGCGCTCTACCTTGTGACGCGCGACGACAAGCCTGAAAAGCGGAGGAGGATAGCGGTGAACATGACCTTCATACCCACGTGGCGCTCCCTCAGAAATCATGCCACGCCCCAGTGGTTCAAGGACGCCAAGTTTGGCATCTATACCCACTGGGGTCCCTATTCGGTACCCGCGTGCGGACGCAATGGCAGCTGGTACCCCTACAACATGTATCGCCCCGAGACGGCGCGGGACCAGGGGCAGTACGACTATCACGTGAGGACCTATGGAGGACCGGAAAGGTTCGGCTACAAGGACTTTATCCCCCTGTTGACCGGCGAGAAGTTTGATCCCGACGAGTGGGCCGACCTGTTCAAGCAGGCCGGGGCGCGCTTTGCCGGCCCCGTCGGCGAGCACCACGATGGCTTCTCCATGTGGGACACGCGGCTGACGGAGTGGAACGCCGCGCGCATGGGGCCGAAGCGCAACGTGGTTGGCGAACTGGAGAAGGCGATCCGCGCGCAGGGTTTGCGCTTCCTGGTCGCGCTGCACCACATCGAGAACTGGTGGTTCTACCCGCACTGGCGGCGGGAGTATGACACCGCCGATCCCCGCTACGCCGGCCTGTACGGTCCGCCGCACAACGTCGACGGCGTGCGCCTCCATCAGCAGTCCACGGGCCATCATTCGTGGCCGTTCGACGATCAGGACAAGCCAAGCGCGGCCTTCCTCGACCTCTGGAAAGCCAAGACGCTGGAGGTAATCGACACCTTCCGGCCTGACATGTTGTGGTTCGACTTCGGGCTGCAGCGCGTCCACGAGCGGTACAAGCTGGAGATGCTCGCCCACTATTACAACCAGGCGCTGCAGTGGGGTACCGAGGTGGTCCTGACCTACAAATGGCACGACCTCGTGGCCGGATCGGCCGTGATCGACCTTGAACTGGGCCGTTTCAAGGATCTGACCTATCAGGATTGGATCACCGACAGCTCCGTCGACGACCAGGGCGCCTGGTCGTATGTGCGGGACGCCGCATTCAAGTCGGTGACCACGCTGGTCCATCACCTGGTGGACAACGTGAGCAAGAACGGGTACCTCCTCCTGAATGTCGGCCCGCGCGCCGACGGCACGATCCCGGAACCGGCGCAGGACCGCCTGCGCGGGATTGGGCGGTGGCTGGCCGTCAATGGGGAGGCTATCTACGACACAACGCCGTGGATGGTCTACGGCGAGGGACCGACCAAGATGACGACGGAAGGATACTTCAGCGAGGAGCAGGACGTCACCTACACGGCCGAGGATGTGCGCTTCACCGTGGGCAACGATGCGCTCTACGCCATCTGCCTCGGATGGCCCGCCGAGCAGGTGCGCATCCGGGCGGCGGCCCCATTATTGTATCCGTCAGAGATCACGTCCGTCACGATGCTCGGGGTGGACGGGAACCTGGAGTGGTCGCTGACGCCTGACGAACTGACGATCCAGCGGCCGGCGCGGCGTCCGTGCGAGCACGCGTACGTGTTCAAGCTCACACGAGGAGGATGAGCGATGCCGTCGGGACACGTCGAAGCGGGCTTATGATCGACCGAGCGGAGACGGACGGCTACCAAGACGCGAAACAATACTATACAGAACGACATATCGCAATGGCCTCGGTCACGGCCTGCTCGGGTGACAATGCCTGCCCAGCCGTCCACGCCGACGAGAAGGCCGCGTCGCCCAGTGTTGCGCGGGTATGAGCCACGGCCTGCTCGTAAGCGGGCTGATCGACAGGCGGAAGCAGCGCGCCCAGGACACCCCGCAAGGAGGCCGCGGCGCCGAATAGGCGTGCGGCGGTCTGCGGTTGTCCTGCCGCGTCGGCGCGTTGCGCCAATCCATCCAGGCACTCCAGGACACGGCCCTTGGCTCCAGCCGTCAAACTCAGCGTGACGCTCTTGTGGTAGAGGGCGACCGCGCGGCCAAAATCTGCCCGCGCGCACGCGATCGCGCCGAGGTTGATGCGCACCCCCGCGATGCCGTCGGTGTCCCCGAGGTCGCGGTAAAGCGTCAGGCTCTCGTGAATAAGCGGCCACGCCCGCTTATAGTCGCCGCGCTGGTAGGCCACAAGGCCGAGGATGTTGAGCGAGACAGCCTCGCCCCTGTTGTGATCCAACTCCCGCTGCAGCGTCAGGCTTTCCTGGTGCAATTGCTCCGCGCGCTCGAGGTCCCCCACCTGGTAGGCAAGGGTGCCCAAGTTGCCCGTCGACCCGGCGATACCCGCCTTGTGTCCGGCGGCGCGACGCAGGGCCAGGCTCTCCTCTTGGAGCACCCGTGCGCGGCCGTAGTCGCCTTGCAGCTCGGCCACGACCGCGAGGTTGTTCAGCGCCATGGCGATGGCGACCCCATTGTCCTCCTTCCGACGGTAGGTCAGGCACTCCTCGAACAACTTTGCCGCCCGCGTGTAGTCGCCCTGGCGGTACGCGATCAAGGTCAGGTTGTTGAGCGTCCCCGCGCCCCCGTCCACGTTGCCGAGCGCGCGTGACAGCGCCAAGCTCTCCTCGTGCAGCGCCGTCGCACGGGCATGGTCGCCCTGGTGCAGCGCCAGCATACCCGCCCCATTCAGCGCCTTGGCCCGAACGTCGTCCGCGACCGTTGCGCTCTGTGAGCCTTCGGACTCAGCTACCAGGGTATCGAGCCAGCGGCGCCCCTCATCCACGTAGCCGCGCGTCGCCCAAAACCGCCACATCGTGCTGGCCACGCGTAGCTCCATGTCCACATCACCGTTCGCACGCGCCCATACAAGCGCCGCGCGCAGATTGTCGTGCTCACGCTCCAGCCGCTCCAGCCACAGCTCCTAGTCTTCTCTCAACAGATGGGACGCGGCCTCCTCGGCGAGCATCCGGTAGTGGGCAGCGTGCCGGCTCCGCGCGGCCTCCGCCTCGCCGCGCGCCTCTAGCTGCATGCGGGCATACAGCCGGATGGTCTCCAGCAGACGGTAGCGCGTATCGTCCACGTCGCCATCGGCCACCACCAGGGATTTGCTGTCGCTGGCCACGTTTATTGGCTCTCCGGCACTTTTGATACTGATGGCGACGTCCGGCGGCCCTGTCGGTATCCGGTTTTTGGGCGCCATTCGCCGAAAAATGGTGGCTGTATCGCTTGTAAGCCGACAGGCATCCGGCCACTTTTCGATGATTGGCGACTTCGCCATCAGTATCAAAAGTGCCGGAGAGCCAATTACCATGGCCCTTGACATGTAGCCAGCACTACGGCGATTAGACGCGGCGACGGCGGCCTTTTGGCTTTACGGTCAGGGCAGTTGCGAGGGCATCCTCGGCCTCGGCGCCGGGACGGTAGACCTGGGCCTCGCCAAAGAGGCCGGCGCGCACCACCGTCCCGCCCAGGGCGGCGATCAACGCGTCGTCCGCCTCCGGCAGTCCGGCCTCCGCGCAGCAGGCCATCGCGTCCTCCCGTGGTACACTGCCACCAGCCTCGTCCAGCAGCCGGGCGAGTGCCTTCCATGCCTCGGCAAAGGACGTGGCCGACACCAAACCATAGCCCGGCACGTAGCGCCGCTGGAGGGAGGGAGTCGCTTTGTCCTCGCCATGCCCTGGACTCGATACGTCGTTGGTGTGCATAAGTTCCGGGGCTGGGACGGGCAAGATGCCCGCGCTCCCAGGCGTCTCAAGGGTTAGGTCCGCTAACAATCCTTCACCGTAGGGCTCCATGTCCTCGCGAATAGCTCGGCCTGGCCGGGCCAGTAGATCGGACCAGATGGCGGTCAGTTCCGTGCGGCCCGCGAGGCCAAGCGCGGCGCACAACTCGTCTTCGGCCAGCAGCGGTCCGGGGCTGGCGCACAGGGCCGCTAGAGCGCGGCGGGCTTGCGGGCGGCGTTGGGCGAACGGGTCGAAGGAGGCGTCCAGCGTGCCAACCACCTCGGTGACGCTGATCTGGCGACCGGACCGGTAGGTCAGCAAGGGGAAGCCGGCGTCGGCGAAGAAGGGCGCGCGATCCTCGTCGACGATCAGCAGGAGCGCGAGCCTCCCCCGCAGGTGCGCGAGCTTGCGCTTCTTACGAGTCAGATAGTCCTCCGTATAGTAGCCAACCACCTCGCACAGCGCCTCCACCTCGCCGCGCTTAAAGGAGAAGTCGGGCAGGAACACCGTCCCATCGACGATGATGGCGCGCGGCTCACGTTCCATGCTCCAGCCACGCGCCACACCCAACCGGCCGCCGGCCTCAGAGGCGAGGAAGGCGCGCGCAAAGTCGGCCTCCACGGCGCTGTCATAGGACACCTCTTCCGCCTCGTCGGCGTCGGTCACGTCGTCCGTCCCGTCCCCATTGCGCAGGGCGGCCAGCGACGCCTCGTCCAGAGGGACGTGAAACAGGCGGTGGTCTGGCCCCAGCAGGCGCGTCCAGCCGTCGCGGACCGCGCGAGGGTGACGCTCGGCGAGCCGCGTCACGACCGCCGCGACCAACGGCCCGCCCGGCGCGGGCATGGACACATCCTGGTCGGGCTCTCCGCGCTCCGGCGCCTGCCCCTCGTCCGGGCTAATAGTCTCCGCGTCATCCATGGGCTCGTCCACCACGGCGCCGTCCACCACGGCGCCGTGGTGGACGAGCCCATGCGCCAGCGCCACGTCGCCCTCTGGCCTATCGCCGATTCCCTGCCTGATTGTCGCCGCCGGGGACCGCGCCGCGCCGCCGTCAAGGCGGGCGCGGCGGCCGCGTACGAGGGCGCGGCTTCCGGGGCCATACAGGGTCACGGCCAGCAGGCCCCCGGAGTAGGAGTCGGGCTCCGCGTCGCCGTGCAGGGCCACCTCAACGCCGACGTGGAGGGCCTTGGCGTGACGATAGAGATCTTTGAGCGCGGCGGTCTCCGTCGCGGGCAGGATCAGGGTGACCCAGGACGACGCGGCCAGCACCGTGGCCACGGCAGCGACATTGTAGCGAGCCACGATGCCGGCCGGCTGGAGAGGCTCTGCGGTTAACTCCGGTGAGGCGCCGGGACTCTCTGGGCTCTGATCGGACCCCATCGTGTCGAGTAGCGCAGGTCCCGCACGCAACATGGCGGCGCCGGCGCGATCAGCCCATAGTGCTTCCTCTATCTGCTCCGGCATGGCTGCCAATTCGGCGGCAAGCGCGGCCAGGAACGCGGCGCGGTGAATGCGAGGCACGTAGCCCTGGTAGGATTCCTGCGCGCGGCGGTAGCAGAGCGCGCGCAGGGCGGCCGGCTCCAGGGGTAGCGTGCGCGGCGGAGAGGCGAAGTGGTAGCCCGCCACCTCGATCGTCCGAGTGATACCGCGCGCCAGCCGATAGTCGCCCAGGATCTCCTCGATCTCCGGCGCCAGGGAGTCCACGACGGAGCGCGGCTGTCCCGTCGCCCCTTCGTAGAGGGCGAGCACCTGGGCAATGCGGTCGCGCAGGCGGCCGCTGCCCAGCGCGAGCAGCGTGGGGCGCAGCGTCCAGTCCACGCGCGCGTCCCCGAGCGCATCGTCGCCGCTCGCCTCGGACGCCTCCGGCGCCAGGGGCATGGACGGCGTCAGGCGACGGACGGTGCGCGGCAGGTCGGCCAACCGGAATAGGAGCATCGCTAATGGCTCAAGCTGTCGAGGAACGTGGTCCGCATAAACTCCAGCAGTAGGCGCGTGGGTCAGGGCTAGCCTGATCTCGCTATAGCAGGGGGATCAAATAATCTCGCAGCCGCAGGTAATACGTGTGCATATCGGCCGCTACCCTGGGTGGTACGTCTCGCCTGAGATAGCGCGCGTCCATACTCCGATCCCTGAGTTGCAGGTAAGACGAGCGACATGCCTGAGATCGGCCAGTACGGACACATAGGCATCGCGATCCTCGTGCGATCGCGGGTGTACACCGACGTTGTCCAGGTAGGCGTCGACGTAATGGAGTGCGGCATAGAATAGCACCGTTATCTGCCAATCTGTCGTCGCTTGGGGAGAGGCATTCAGGTAGTCATAGACCGCGTAATTGTGCAGCGCCTGCTGAACATGTCGCGCCTTAGATGGCATCTATGCTGCCGTATCCTGGCGATACAGGACGCCATACGTCGGCGGAAGGATGTCACGAAGCTCATCCTCAAACTCGCGGATGTTGATCAGGCGGAGCGTTAAGCCGGGCTGGCGCACTAAAGATAGGGCAGCAACATACGCTTCATATATCTGATCCCTGAAGCCCGATTCGAAGGGCGGCGCGGAGATGACTACCCACAACCGTGCGTGAGGTGGCGCATCTTCAAGAGCGACCAGGTCGAGTTCTGGCAAGTGCCTGACAGCAGCGACGAAATGCTCCGCCACCGTGGATATTCCATCTGACTCACTTAGCTGAACCGATGCGCCAAGCTGACTAGGACCTATCATTAGGTACTTACTACCTCTCTCAGGACGACGTTTATACCGTGCGCCTGCTTCCTACATCTACTATATGCCAGGGACATAAAAAGGAGAAGAACCCTGATCTCCTAACCTCTCCGCGGAGGCATCGCCTGGGACGGGTGAGTTTAGTCTCCATAATGATGGCTGCATTCGACCAACAGTTTGTGAACGCCGCCGAGACGAAGGAACGTAATACGTAGACTCCTCGACGCCGATGCCGACCATAGACCGGATTGCGACCCCTTTAGCTGATGCACACGCAAAGAGGGTGCGCGTTCGTCCACATCCAACCGCTCGAGTGCGCGGATGACACGCCGCTGATCATCTTGAGACAGGTTGCTCAAGCTGTCGAGGAAAGTGGTCCGCATAAACTCCAGTGTGCGATAAGCGCGCGAGTCAGGCACTGGCCTGACCTCGTTGTGGTATTTTGTCCGCAACAGTTCGATCTCGATCAAGCCCCGCGAGCATCTCGTCCAGTCGGGCCACCACATCCGCATCAATGGACTGTTCGCGGCGTACATCCTCCGTGACGATCCACGCGGCCAGTTCGGCTGGCGTACGTCCCTGGTCGGCCGCGACACGCTCCAGATAGGTTCCAACCTCATCATCCAGCGTCACCGTTACCGTCATACTCATCGCAAGCTCCTATCCTAGTCCCCCATCTTCTACATTCTTCTCCATTATCCCCTATTAGCCACGCATCTACACGGCGTCCCCCATACAACGCCAGGAGCTATGTCAAGATGATGCTGGCCTTGTCGTGGCCGCATCCTCGCGCGGGGAGCGCAGCCGGCGGCGCGAGGCGATGCCCTCGTCGGCGGTGTCACGCGTGACCAGTTCGTAGAGCACGGCCCGCTTGTCCGGCGCCGGCCGCAGCACGCGCCCCAGGCGCTGCACCGTGTCGCGCTCCATGCCCGTGCCGGCGATGACGATGGCCACCGCCGCCTCGGGCACGTCCACGCCCTCGTTCCACACGCGCGAGGTCGCGATCTTGGTCAGGCGGCCGGCGCGGAAGTCCTCGGTCAACGCGGCGCGTTCGCCCGCCGGCGTCTGGCCGGTGATGGTGGGCATCAGATAGGTCCGCCCGATGGCCTCGACCGCCGCCACGTGCTCGGCGAAGACGATGCAGCGCTCGTCGGCGTGGCGCTCCAGCAACTCCTCCAGGGCGTCGATCTTGGCCGCGCTGGTCAGGGCCAGCGTGCGCGCCCGCTGGTAGGCCAGCAGCGCGGCGCGGGCCGCGCGGTCGGCGACCGAGCGCCGGCGGATGCGCTCCAGGGCCAGCAGCGCCGGCTCGCCGCGCCGGCCGGTGCGCGCACGGTAGTCCCGGTAGACGGCCATGTCGCGGTCGTAGGCGGCGCGGTCCTCCGTGCCGAGATCCACGTCCAGCCGGTACACGTCGAAGGGGGCCAGATAGCCGTCGCGCGAGAGGGGCGCGACCTGCTCCGTGTAGACCACCTCTCCCAGCAGCGCGTCCAGGTCGCGCTCGCGGCCGTCGCTGCGCGCCAGGGTCGCCGAGAGCCCCAGTCGGTACGGCGCCACGGCCGCCTCGGCGATGGCGCGGTAGGTGTCCGCCGGCAGGTGGTGGACCTCGTCCGCGATCAGCAGCCCGAAGGACGAGATCTGCCCCAGGGAGCGCGCCGCGCCGTCGTACGTCGCCACGACCACCGGGCAGGTCCACTCCCGCCTGCCGCCGCCCACCATGCCCACGGCCTCTGCGGGCAAGTCCAGCAGACCCACCAGCGCCTCCCGCCACTGCTCGCACAACACGATAGTGGGCACGAGCACGAGGGCGCGTGTGTCGGAGCCAGCGATGGCCATGGCCCCGACCAGAGTCTTGCCCGCGCCGGTCGGCAGCACGACCACCCCGCGCCGTCCCGCGGCGGCCCACGCGCGCACCGCCTCGTCCTGGTACGGCCGCGGCGTGGCGGTCAACCGCACCGTCACGTCCAGGGGCGGTGTCGGGTCGAAGGTTATGTAGACGGGCTGCTGCTCCCTGATGACCGTGGTGATGGTGTCGAGGTCGGTCGGGCGGGCGCGATAGAGGTTCGGCCGGCGCGCGTCGGGCACGACCAGCCCCCGCAGTTCGGGCACGTCGGACAGCCCCAACCGCGTGCGCAGCACCAGTTCGGGGCCGCGCAGGCCAATCTCCGTGTTGTCCTGCGGGCGCGCATCCTCGGGATGGCCCTCGTACCGGTCGTCCTCGTCCATGCCCGCCCGCCGCTCTACTGTCGCTCGTCGAGGAGGCGGCGCAGCCGCTCCACCTCGGCGTCCCGATGGACCAGTTCCTCGTTCAGGCGCGCCCGCTCCGCCTCCATGTCCCGTTGTAGGCGCGCCCGCTCCGCCTCCATGTCCCGTTGTAGGCGCGCCCGCTCCGCCTCGACCTCCCCCTCCCGCAGGATGCGATGTCCCTCATGGGTGTAGACCGCAACCATCACCCCCTCCACGCCGATCGCGACCTCAATCTGTTGGCTATGCCAGCGTCCATCGGCCTCGGGCTCCCAGGAACGATAGGCGCCCTCCGTCAGGCGCCAGGCGCGGACACCCTCGGGCAAGAAAAGGCCCGTCGGGTCGAGCGTCAGATACTCCTGTACTCTGGCGTGGGCGTAGCTGTAGCCTTTGCCATGCACAAGGTCGAGATCGGCCTCGTAGGTGGATTCGCTTAGAACCTCGACGATGAGCATGGGCGCCCCATCCCGTGCGAGCGTGAACGAGCCCTGCCGCTCGTCGATGGGGCGCGGATAGACGAACACGTCGGGGTAGGTGCGGTAGGGCGAGCCATCGGGGCGCAGGCAGCCCAGCAACGCCAGCTGGCTCACCGCCTTCCAGGGCACGGGCTGACCGGGTGTCTGATGCAGGTGCGCGACCTCGTTGATGCCCCAGCGCACGTTGGTGATGGTCGTCTGGTGCAGATCGGTCCCCAAGATGCTCTCCTCGCTGTCGTGGGGCGGCCACGGATGCGCCGGAGCCGCCATCCTCGGCTGGGCCTGCGTCTCGCTTGCCATTGTTACGCCTCCTGCCTCTACTGTACTCCATGCGCGCCGTGCCCGCACCATCACGCCGCTCGTCGGTCCTCACTGTCCGTCCGCGACGCCGCACCAGGAGACGATGGTCCCCGCGTAGATCTTGGCGGCCTCGACGACGCTGTCGACGGTCACGAACTCATCCGCCGCGTGCATACCGCCGCCCCACGCGCCCACGCAGGCGGCGGGCATGCCAAAGTGCGCCGCGTGGCGGGCGTCGAGCCCCCCCCGTCGACGCAGCCAGGGGCGGAGGCGTCCCCGTGACCAACTCGGTCACCTCGGCCAGCGTGGAGACGAACGGATGCGTCGCGTCCTGCCGCCAGGGCTCGGCCTGCCACCCGAACCACTCGACGGTGGGCGGGTGCTCGCGCAGCCAGGGATCGGACGCGACCGCCTCGGCGATGCGCGCTTCGACCTCGCGCCGCACGTCCCCCATGGTTTGCGGCGGGATGAACGCGATGCGACAGTCCATCTCGGCCCGTCCGGCGACCGTGGACGGCCAGTCGCCAGCCCGCAGCGCGCCAATGTTCAGGTTGACCGCGCGGTCGGAGAGCGCGCCGAAGAACGGGTCGCGCCACCGGTCCGCCCTCTCCGCGTCGAGCGCGACCAACGCCTCGTAGATGAACAGGGCCTTACCTATGGCATTGACGCCGTGCTGGGAGTAGGCGGCATGCGCTGTCTTGCCGTGGACGTGGACGCGGAACAGCATCACGCCCGGCTGGCCGATGACGATGGTGCGATGGAAAGGCTCCGCGTTGAGCAATGCGTCGGCCCGATGGCCGCGCAACAGGGTGGCCAGCGTGCCCGCGCCCCCGCCCGCCTCCTCTTCGACGACGCTCTGCAGCAGGACGGTCCCGCGCGGACGCAGGCCCGCGTCCAGGATAGCCTTGAGCGCGTGGACACAGGTGATGACGCCCGACTTCATGTCCAGCGACCCACGGCCGTACAGCCGCCGCTCCGGCCCGTCGCCCACCACCTCGCCCCCCCCATGGGTCGTGGGTCCACGCGTCGAGAGGCTCCGGGGACACGATGTCGATGTGGCCGTTGAGCGCGAGGGAGCGGGCGTGCGGGTCGCTGCCGGCTAGCGTCCCGACGACATTGGGGCGGTCCCGCGTCCCCCACGGCGTGCGGACATAGGCCGGATGGCGAGACACCTCGTCCAGATCGGCCTCGAAGACGTCTATTTCCAGCCCCAACCCTTCGTAGAGCAACCGCACGTAGTCCTGCGCCGGCCCTTCATGGCCGACGACGCTCGGGATGCGCACGCACGCTACGACATCGGCGACGATCGCATCCCGCTGCGCCTCGACGCGCCGGAGAACCCGATCCATTGGCTTGTCCATCGCTCTCCCTCCCACCACCATGCGCGCATCCTCAGTATAGCGCCACCCTGAGATCTGACCGGTCCAGTTGGTATGATGCGGGTAGCCCCTGGGTAAAGAAATTGTATAGTTTACCTGAATATCGCTCGCACTACTGGCTGCTAACGACCCTGCATTAGGTAGGATACGACATGTGTATTGCCCGCACCGCGCAGGGCGGGTAGAGTGAGAGAGAGGCTTGCGCGAGATGCTCCGAGGGACGGACGTATCGCCGGCGACGGATAGGTAACGGATAGGGGTCAGCGGTGGCGACACGGGCGGACGGGGTCAGGCGCGGCCGGCGATGGGAACGCGCAAGCGCGGGCGAGCGTGAGGGACGCGACCGCGACCGCGACCGTGACGACAAGGATTCTTCGTCCCCGGCGTTCCGCGCCGCATCGCCGAAACCGCCTGTACGCGGGGTCGCGCGGCTGCTGCTGGCGCTGGCCCGGCCGCACGCCTGGCGCCTGGCGCTGGCCCTGCTCTGCCTGCTCGTCTCCAGCGCGGCCTTCCTGGCCGTGCCCTATGTGATCCGCCTGCTGACCGACAGCGTCTTCGTGCATCACGACGCCGCGGGGCTCGACCGCGTGGTCGTCATCCTGCTGGCCGTGGTCGCGATCACGGCCGTCTTCGGCTACGGGCGCGGCTACCTGCTCTCCTACGCCGGCAACCGCATCGTCTCCGACCTGCGCATCGCCCTTTATAGCCACCTGCAAAGGCTGTCGCTCTCCTTCTACGACGAGCGCCGCACCGGCGAGATCATGTCGCGCGTGACGGCCGACACCACGCTGGTGCAGACGGTGCTGACCAACAACTTGCTGACGCTGGTGCAGCAGGTGTTCACGCTGGCCGCCGTGACGGTCATCGTACTGGTCACGGATTGGCGCCTGGCCCTGCTGGCGCTCGCTGTATCGCCCGTGCTGGTGGCGGTGGGGCTGCTGGTGGGCCGGCGCACGCGGCGCCTGTCGGAGCAGGCCCAGGAGCAGCTGGCTGTGGCCGCCACGGTACTCGAAGAGACGCTCAGCGCCGTGCGCGTGGTCAAGGCCTTCGGGCGCGAGGGCTACGAGGTGGGCCGCTACCGCGGGGCCGTGGACCGGGCCTTTGGCATCGCCGTGAGCGCGGCGCGGCTGCGCTCGCTCTTCGAGGCGGTGATGACCACGGCCGGCTTCGCCGCCGTGGCCGCCGTGCTGTGGTTCGGCGGCCACGAGGTGCTGGCGCACCGCCTCACGCCGGGCGGGCTGATCTCCTTCCTGTTCTACCTGATGATGCTGATCGGCCCGTTGCAGAGCCTGGCCTCGCTCTACAACGAGTTCCAGCAGGCGCTCGGCGGGGCCACGCGCATTTTCGAGACCCTCGACACGCGGCCCGCCGTGGTCGACGCCACCGACGCCGTGGCGCTGCCGTCGGTGGCCGGCCGCGTGGAGATACAAGACCTGCGCTTCGCCTACGCGGATGACAGTCCCGAGGTGTTGCGCGGCGTCGATCTGGTGGCCGACAAGGGCCAGACCGTGGCCTTGGTCGGTCCGAGCGGCGCCGGCAAGACGACGCTTGTCTCGCTGCTGCCGCGCTTCTACGTGCCCACGGGCGGCCGCATCCTGCTCGACGGGCACGACATCGCCGGCGTGACCGCGGCGTCGCTGCGCGCGGCCATGGCCATCGTGCCGCAGGAGCCCACCCTGTTCGGCGGGACGGTGCGCGAGAACATTGCCTACGGGCGCATCGACGCGACGGACCGGGAGGTCGAGGCGGCGGCGCGCGCCGCCAACGCGCACGACTTCATCGCGGCGCTACCCCTGGGTTACGACTCCGTGGTGGGCGAGCGCGGCGTCAAACTGTCGGGCGGGCAGCGGCAACGCATCGCCATCGCGCGGGCCATCCTCAAGGACCCGCGCGTGCTGATCCTGGACGAGGCCACCTCCGCGCTGGACAACGAGTCGGAGGGACTGGTGCAGGAGGCGCTGGAGCGCCTGATGCGGGGCCGCACCACCCTTGTGATCGCGCACCGTCTGACCACGGTGGAGGGCGCCGACCGCATCGTAGTGCTCAACCACGGTCGCGTGGTCGAGACCGGGACGCACGCGCAACTGATGGCGCGCGGCGGCCTCTACCACCGCCTGTACACCCGCAGCTTTGCCGACCCCGACATCGAGCGCGAGGCGAGCGTCCTCGCGGGCACGGATAAGACGCCCGTGGCCCCGCGTTGACGCCGGCGGGGAGGAGGGAACACGAGGAACATGAGCGAGGCTACCCCACGGCCGACCTATGCGCCGAAGGTACCGGTCGGCTGGATCGTCGGGCTCTACCGCTCGGACGCCCTGGGTCTGCGCGATGAGGACCTGGTGGACAAAGTCGGTTGGCGCCTGCACGCCCGCTGCCAGGATGTGCTCATGGTCACCGCGTCGCGGGTCGCCTGCCCCGTCTGCCGGACAGAGTTCACCGTCCCCTGGATCGCGCAGCCAGAGGACCTCGCGTCAACCTGTCCGGGATGCGGCTGGCGTATCACGGCGGGATCCTTCCACGCCAGCGTCCGTCACCAGGACCTGTTGGGCCAGGCGCCCGTGGCGTTCACGGAGTTCGTCACGCGCTTTCCCGCCGCGCGCGGCTATGGGGAGCGGATGCGATTGATCGATCGCGTGGTACACGCCATCCATGTGACGGGCGGCGTCACGGCGCGCAACTTGCTCGAAGGCCGTCCCCGTCGCATCCTGGCCGTGCTCGATGCGCTTGCCGGGTCGGGCGATCCGACGCGCGTAGATGTGGCCGACGAGCCATAATCTCCGTGCCCCCATGCGACGATATCGCCGTCGTCCAGGCGCGCGTGCTCCAACGTCCAGTCTCGGACATGGAGTGGGCGCACGACCGCTCACCAGCCACACCTCCCTGACTTCTCGACCTATTACCGAGGGTACGCCATGCGCCATCACAATCTCGAGAGTTAATCCGTCGGCTCGTCGACCCGTATCCATAGCGGTCGTACGCAGGGCGTGATACACTGCGGCCTGAAGCGTCCATTGATTAGCCCTGTGATCGTGATCGAAAGGGAGCGACTTTCATGTTTGACGAGATTGTCCTCGCGTTGAACCTCTTCGGCACCAAGGCCATCATCGCCTACGTCATCATCATTGTGGCGATCATTGCCTTCGGCGTCTACATGCGGAGCGTCTCCGCCCGCCGTTAAGACTTCAAAGCGCCGATACAAACTCACGCGCACACGGCAGGTAGAGTAGCGGAAGCGTCTCTGCCTGCCGAAGGTGTCATGCCCGCGACCGCGGTCGCGGGCATCTGAATCCCTGGAGACTCTCGCATGATAGACGTGCATACACTGCACGACGCGCCCAACCGCCACGTACACGACGCGCCAGCGCCCACGCGGCTACAATCCGATCCCGATGCGCCTCGCCCATTGCGCCTGAACAGGCTCAGCGTGCGCGGCCTGCCGACCGTCCCCGCGCTGGAGGATTGCATCCGCTGCGGCCTTTGCCTCTCGGTCTGCCCGACCTACCGCCCCACCGGCGTGGAGGGCGACTCGCCGCGCGGGCGCATCGCGCTGGTCAAGGCGCAGGTTGAAGCCAAGATCGATCCCGACGCGCCCGCCTTCCAGGAGCACATGGACCTGTGCCTGCAATGCATGGCCTGCCACTCCGTCTGCCCCACCGACGTCAACGCCGGTGCCGTGGTGGCCAGCCAGAAGGCCTATATGCATGCCACGCGTCCGCGCGCGACCCGCCAATGGCTGCTCTACCACCTCGTCTTCAAGGGCTTGTTTCCCCATTATGACCGCCTGGAACTGGCCACGGCGCCGCTGCGGCTCTATAAACGCTCGGGACTGCGGTGGCTGGCGCGCCGGTCCGAGTTGATGAAGCGCCTACCCGGACCGCTCTGGCTGATGGAGGCGCTGCTGCCCGACCGCGTGGGCCGCCCCGCGCGCGGGCGCATCCCCGCGGTCACGCCGCCCAGTGGCCCAGTCAAGCGGCGGGCAGACGGCAGGCCCCTGCGCGTGGCCTTCCACCTGTGCTGCATGAACAACGTGCTGTTCCCCGACGCCTGCGTGGCCAGCGTGCGCGTGCTGGCGCGCAACGGCGCCGAGGTGGTGACGCCAAAGAACATCACCTGCTGCGGCGCCCCGCACGAGACCGAGGGCGAGATGGAACTGGGCCGCGCCCTGGCCCGGCAGAACATCGCCCGCTACGAGCGGTTGGGCGTCGACTACGTGGTCACGGACGCGGCGGCCTGCGGCGCCGTGTTCAAGCACTACGGGCACTGGCTGGAGCGCGACGCGCGCTGGCGCGAACGGGCGGAACGGTTCAGCGCCAGGGTGCGCGACATCCACGAGTTCCTGATCGAGGTTGGCCTGGAACTGCCCGAGCAGCCGGTGCGGGCACGCGTCACCTACGACGACCCCTGCCACCTCTGCCACGCCCAGCGCATCGGCGTGCAGCCGCGCGAGATCCTGCACGCCATCCCCGGCCTCGACTACGTCGAGCTGCCCGAGGCCAGTTGGTGCTGCGGCTCGGCCGGCACCTACAACATCACGCAGCCGGAGATGGCCGAGACGATCCTCAAGGATAAGGTGGACCACATCCGCGGGACCGGCGCCGCGGTCATCGCCTCGGCCAACCCCGGCTGCATGCTCCAGCTCGAGGCCGGCCTGCGCCGCCACGGTGTCCCTGGCAAGGTGCGCCACGTGATCGAACTGCTGGACGAGGCCTACGGATACGGGGAGTCACGCTAACTGTTGTCGTGCTTGATGCGCGGCCACGTATCCATCCAGCCCAGGCGCGGCGCTCGCGGGACACGAGATAAAAGACAAGGCCGCCGACCCAGAGCGGTAGGAGCAACGGATGGTTCGTCAGCGCCTGCAAGAGCAAGAAATCGCCCGGCGCGGTATCGCGCGTGTAGTTGCGATAGAACTCGGGCGTGGGCCAGCCGACGTAGGGCAGCAGGCCAAGGAGGGCGATGGCGGCGCCTAGAGGTTGTACACCGGCAGCAGACGGCGCTCGGTCTCGCCCGCGATGCTGGCGGTGACCTCGATGTACCCCTGGATGCCTGAACTGGCCAGCTTGGGCTTGAGCAGTTGGTCGAGCTGGAACATGCCGGCCGAGTTGCTCATGGCCACGGCGATGCCGATGGGCTTGGCGTGGCCGCGCGTGATGGTGATGGAGTCGATGGCCGCCGCGGAGAGCGAGTGCATGTCGATGCGGCCGGCTTCGAAGGGCACGCGCGAGCGCCCCTCGGCCATGTCCAGCGCGTCGCCCACCTTGACGCAGCCGGCCTCGGCGGTCAGGCACTCGACATCGGAGCGATGGGCGATGATGGCGTGCAGCGTCTCGCTGGTGACGATGGTCAGCACCGGCTCCTCGTAGAGGCCGGCCAGCAACCGCCGCACCAGCGGCGCGGCCAGCACGAGGCTGAACTGCTCGTGGCTCTTGCGGTGGATCGACATGCCGATGTCGTGCAGGGACGCGGCCAGCACGGTGACCACCTCCGCGTCCTCGGGGCGCAGCCCGTAGTCGCGTACCACGCCGAAGGAGACCTCGGCCTCTCCGAGCAGGCGCAGCAGGCGCAGCGCGATGTTGACCACGATGCGGATATGCACCGGGCCATGGTCGGTCATGCCCAGGCGGTCGGCGGCGGTGACGTTGGCGCATTTCCAGAGTTGCTGCACCTCCATATCGGCGTTGAGGCGGTCGACCAGCGCGGACAGGGTCTCGTTGTGCCGCGCGGGGACGCGCATGGGGCGCACCGTCGGCGCGTGAGAGGTGCGCGCCTCCTCGCGTTCCTCATTGCCGGCCGTCGGCACGCGCCCGTGGCCGGCCAGTCCCTCGACGTCGGTCGTCCCCATCCCTCACCCTCTCGCGCTATCTATCGCCGCTCGTCCCGCCGCACCTCCATTGTAGCCGAGTCGGCCGACCGATCCCGCACACGACAAAGGACGGGCGTCCAGAGGAGCCCCCATCCTCTGTCCGCCCGTCACATCTACAATGTACGACATGGCAAGAGCATATCCCTTGCAAATGGGGGCAGGTAGGATGACAGTATCGTACGATTGGCGGGCACTTATGACGTTCACTACAGTCGGCTATCTTGAAGACTGATGGGCGATGATTCACGGGACGAGGAGGACATATGGAACTGATCGATGGGACAGGGACGCGCGGCAAGGCGCTGGTCGTGTGGGGCGGCTGGGAGGGCCACGAGCCTGCCCAGGTCGCCGCTATCTTTGCAGATGGCCTGCGCGAGCACGGCTTCGAGGTCACGGTGTCCGACACGCTCGACGCTTTCCTCGACGAGGCGCTGCTACGGTCGCTCAGCCTGATCGTGCCGGTCTGGACCATGGGCACGATCACGGAGGGCCAGTTGGCGCCGTTGCTGGCCGCCGTGCGGGGCGGCGTGGGGATAGGGGGATGCCACGGCGGCATGTGCGATTCGTTCCGCGAGGCCACCGAGTATCAGTTCATGACGGGAGGCCAATGGGTGGCCCACCCCGGTAACGATGGCGTCGCGTACGAGGTGCATATCGCCGACCACGGGCACCCCATCACGGCGGGGTCGCGCGACTTCACGGTGACGACGGAGCAGTACTACATGCACGTCGACCCCGCCGTCAAGGTGCTGGCCACGACGCGCTTCCCGGTCGTCGACGGGCCGCACAGCGCCAACGGCCCGGTCGAGATGCCCGTAGTGTGGACCAAGCGCTACGGCGCGGGCCGCGTCTTCTACAACTCGCTGGGCCACCACGCCGACGTGGTGGCCCGACCCGAGGTGCTGCGGCTATGCCTGCGCGGGCTGCGCTGGGCCAGCGCGGTCGACGACGATCGCCTGGCCGCGGACGCGCCCTCCCGTCCCGGTCTTTCAGTCTAAGCCCTGTTGAGCTCGATGACGCCGCTCTGTAAGGGCAGCGTCGTAAGGGCAGTGTCGCGATGGGTTGCTTATCACGGCTTTGGCGATGACGTAGATCTTGGGTCCGCGCCATCGCCGAGGTCTCCGATATCTCTGGCCGTTCTTGCTCGGCGCGACCAGTCCCTTGAACGCCTATCTCGCGCGTACCCCGCGTTTGCCTATAGCGATCAAGTGGCGTGGATTAGGCGTGCTACACTAGGCCTAATAGGTTCGCTCTGGCTGTGCTAGCTCATTGGGCGCCTCTGTTGATGGAGACATAATGCAAACAAATATCCTAGAAACATCTGTTGGCCGAGAAGCGAAAGATCGCCCAGTGGCTTTCCTCGATTCAAACGTTATCCTCGCGTACCTAAGGCGTTGACACGAATACGGCTCTCGGCATTCTTTAAGCCGAATACATTACTATGGCCGCGGCGAGCAACTCCGCGAGGGCTACGTCGCACTCTGCCAGCCCGTCGATGCGTTGCGCCACTTCAGGGTAACGTTCCTGGATCGCCAGTGTCTGCGCCTCGCCGCAGAGGCGGGCCTGACGGTCCAGGATGGCCGCGGCCTTGGGGAGGCGCGCTTCCGCGAAGAAGTGGGCGCCGTCGAGGTAGCGCCGCGCCGCGAGGGGCAGGAGGAAATGGATGAGGCAGCCGTGCAGCCGCGGCGACACCTCGCCGCGCACGTCGGCGGCCAGCATGCGCAACGCCCGCCCCCGTACTCCACGGGACCACCGGGATCGGCCAGTAGGTTCTCCCGGATTAGCGGCAGGGTGCGGGCAATCATGTCCTCTCTGCTCCGTTGGCGCTCCTGCCTGAAAGCGTAGCGCATGCGATAGGCCCCGCGCTTCCAAGCGATGCTGTCGGCCTGCCAGGAGGTCAGCAGATCCGCGAGGGGCAGCACGGCGTAGGGATAGCCATCCGGGTCGTGTACCAGCGCGTGGTCGTCCTCCAGGGCCAGCACGGCGATGTGGTGATCCGCGCCGGGCCCGTGCGCGCAGTCCGGGCGGTAGGACAGGTAGCCCATGTCTAGGGGACCAAGCACCACCGGTCCGTGCGTCAGGCCCTCGCGCAGGCGGGCCAGCGCCTCCGCCTCATCGCCGCCCTTCCCCTCGCGGCACGTCCAGCCGAGGGCGGCGAGGGCGCGCGTCAGTCCCGTATCGGGGTCGACCGTGACGGGACTCAGCAGCGGCAGGGCGCCCTGCTCCAGGCGGATGTAGCCGGCCCCGAACGGCATGGTGGTCAGGCATTCCAGGAAACCCGGCTCGGGTACGAGGTCGAATCCGGCGGCCCGCAGGCACATGTGCAGGCTGTTGGCGTAACAGTAGGCGCCACTGCCGCTATACAGGGATGTCATCGGCGTACGATGTCCTCTCTCTGCTTGATGATGTGCGAGACGCTCCCTGTCTCGTCCCTACACCATACATCCTCCCCTTACGGGAGAGTCAAGAGGAATAGGATGGCCCTGCTGTACGCTTCGCCTACTTGCCGCCGGTGGCCGATGTGACGAGAACCGCGTGCGCGACGGGCGCATGGGGCGCCAATGGCGGTTGCGGTTGGGGCAGCGCGCCGCGCAGCCCGAAAAACATCAGGACAGCGGCGGCGACCGCGATCCATGGCGCGGTGGTGAACTCCTCTGTCCGACCGTTACGTGTCCGCTTCGTCCCCATCACGTGACTCCCTTCTCTCTATCATCGGTAGAGGTAGGGTAAGTCAGGGAAGGTTGTGTCGCAATAGCCCATCAGGGCTATTCGCCGCGCGCGGATCATTGGTCGTGCGTGGATGACTATCTTCGCTACGCCAAAGGGGGGGAGCGGTGCGGGCTACTCTGCCAGACCCCGCGTGAGCGCGATGAGCGTGACGAAGCGCCGGTAGAGGCGCAGGGTATCGTCGTCTTCCGTCACCACCGTGCGCGGCGCGCGACGCTCTACCCCGTCGATCCAGGTGGCCATCTCGGCCATGTCGGCGGTCAGGAAGTCGATCTCCAGCCGGGTTGGGCGGGCGAAGACGGGCGGCTGGGGACGCTGGCCCTCCTGCCCTTGCGTCCGTAGGCGCTCGACGGCGTGCCGCGCTCCCTCGCCGACGAGGCGTCGAGCGGCGTCCGGGTGCAGGTTGGAGGCGGCGTAGCGGGTGATGGAGTCCTTGACCCGGACCTGCTCGGCCTGGGGTGCGATCCACGCGGCCTCGTCGACCGTGGCCGCGTCGCCGGTCACCAGCGCGATGGGCGTCCCATAGTGCGCGGCGACCAGCGCGTTGAGGGCCGCCTCGCCCACCACGCGGCCGTCCAGCCGCGCCTCGTAGACGGCGCGCGGATTGTAGGTGTGCGAGAGCACGGCCGCGGGCGCGCCGATGGAGCCATGGTAGCCCACGAAGAAGACTCCGTCGAACGAGTCGTCGAGCCCCTGCATCATGTAGAGCGGCTTGTGCCGCCCGCTGATCAGCGTGGCCTCGCCCGCCAGCTCGTCGCCCCGCAGGTTGCGCATATTGTGGTGGGCGTCGTTGACGACGAAAAGGGTGGCCCCGGCCGCCTGCGCCCCGGCGATGACCGCGTTGACCTCCGCTGTGAGTAGGGCGCGGCCGTGGGCATACTCCGGGTTGCCCTCGATGGTCTGCTCCCAGGCCACGATCCCGCTGATACCCTCGAAGTCCGTCGAGACGAAGATTTTCATCCGATCACTCGTCCTCGTCTAGGATCGTCGCTGTGTCGTAGTACATGCGGATCTGGTGGACGAGCCCGTCGCGCAGGGTAAAGAAGAAGGCGCAGGGCATCACGACGGACTCGTCGTCCTCGGTCGCGGTGATGCGGCCTTCCAGCGCCGCCACGTCGTCGCCTGCGAGGACCGCGTCGACGTGCAGGTACTGGTCGGGCAGGGCATCGGCGGAGGTGACGAAGAACTCGCGCACGCCTTCCCGGTCGCGGTAGGGAACGGCTGCCAAGGGGTGAATAAGGGTGACGTCGGGGGCGCACACCTCGAGCAGGGCATCCCAGTCGCGGGCATTGGCCGCGTCGGCCAGCCGACGCACGGTGTCTCTATTGTCGGCCACGGTGAACTCCTTTCGGGCAGTGGGCAGTGGGCAGTGGGCAGTGGCTCGTCACTCGTCACTCGTCACTCGTCACTCGTCACTCGTCACTCGTCACTCGTCACTCGTCACTCGTCACTCTTAGCCGCTCGCCGGCGTTGGCGTGGGCGCCGGGTTCACGTCGATGGTGAAATTGGCATGCACGGGGCGCCGGTGGTAGCGCGCCGTGGTGAAGACGCGGTAGATGCTGGGCGTGTCGAACTGGCCCGTGAACGAGAGCGCGCCGCCGGAGAGGTAGCCGTGGGCGATCTGACCGGGATCGGCGCGCAGATGGACGATGTGCAGCGTGTCCAGGGAAATGGCGACCGCATCGGGCAAGTTGCCCGGCTCGACATCGGGAATGACGTGGCCATGGCGCAGGAAGAGCAGCGAGACCTGCACCGGCTGCCCGGTGACGACGGCCCGCTGAGGCGCCGCCAGCAACACGTTCATGTTTAACCCACGGATTGGGACGGTGTGCAGCCCTTCGGTCCTGCGTAGGAGAGGCGGGGCAGCCTGGCAGACCGTGGGATGCGCGGGCGCGCAGAGGGACACGGGGATGCGCTCGGTATCCGTCAGGCCGCCGACGGGCTGCATGGCGATGTAGACGAGATAGGTATCGTAGGCGGGGAACGTGTAGGGCAGCTTGTAGCTGCCGTCCTGCAGGCGGCAGGCCAGCCGCTGGTCCAGGTAGGTGAGGCTCGTGTTGCTGACCGTGACCCCGACGCAGGGCTGTTCGCCGGCGACCATGGCGCGCAGTGTATGGCCGGTGGACGTGTTGCGCGGGGTAAAGCGCAGCCCGACGGCGTGCCCCGGACCGATCTGGCGCAGCGGCGGACCCATGGTGATAGACATCGTCAGCGGCGTCGGCGGACGCGCGGCCCACGATATGGTGGAGGCCAGCGCAATCAGCAGGGCCACCAGAAAGGTGATCGGGACGACAAGACGATCGGTATGCATCACGCCCAGTGTACTGCCTACGGCGGGAACCCGCGACCCTCTGCACGCATGGGGAGTCGTTTCGTCTAGTCGAAGACCACGGTCTTGTCACCGTAAACCAGGATCTTGTGCTCGAGGCGCCAGCGCACGGCGCGGGAGAGCACCACTTTCTCCAGGTCGCGCCCCTTCTGGACCAAGTCGTCGACCGTGTCGCGGTGCGAGATGCGGGTCACGTCCTGCTCGATGATGGGGCCGTTGTCCAGCTCCGCGGTCACGTAGTGGCTGGTGACGCCGATCAGCTTGACACCACGCCGGAAGGCCTGGTGGTAGGGGCGCGCGCCGATAAAGGCCGGCAAGAACGAGTGGTGGATGTTGATGATCGGCGCGCCTACCGCGTCGATGAACTCGGCGGAGAGGATTTGCATGTAGCGCGCCAGGACCATGAGGTCGACGCGGTGCGCCCGCAGCAGCGCCAGCGCGGCCTCCTCGGCCGCCCGCTTGTCGTCCCTGTGTACGGGGATCTCGTGGAACGGGATGCGATAGAACGCGGCCAGCGGACCGGCGTCGGGATGGTTGCTGATCACGAGGGGGATGTCGCAGGGCAACTCCCCAGCGGCATGGCGATAGAGCAGGTCGGCCAGGCAGTGGTCGGCGCGCGAGACCAGCACCGCGACGCGCTGGCGCGTGCGCGACAGCGCCACGGTCCAGCGCATGTCGAAGCGCGCGGAGATCGGCGCGAAGTGGGCGTCGAACGCGGCCATATCCAGGGCAAAATCGGCCAGATCCCACTCCACGCGCATGAAGAACACGCCCTCGGCCGCATCCTGGTGCTGGTCGGCGTGCAGGATGTTGGCGCCGTGGCCGTACAGGAAGTCGGCGATGGCCGCCACCAGCCCCTTGCGGTCGGCGCAACTGACGAGCAGGATGGCGCTGTCTTTCACCTGTGCTCCTTGACTTCTACGACAGGAAGCCTGCGACTAAAGTCGCATGGCAGGGACCAGACACTGAAGTGTCTCTCGGGCCATCGCTTGCACGGAAGACGATGGCTGTGGTTGTTCACCGTCCACACATAGCGCCCTCGAGCGACTTTAGTCGCCGTCCCCTTCCATGCGACTTTAGTCGCAGGCGGCGCGCGGCGGCGCGCCTACGACAGGTCGTCCAGCCAGGTCTGGATCTGCCGCAACTCGTCCGCGCTGAACTGCCAGCCCTGGCCGCCCACGTTCTCCTCGACCTGAGCGGGGCGCTTGGCGCCCGCGATGGCCACCGTGACCGCGGGGTGCTGCAGCGTCCAGTTGAGCGCTACCTGGGCCACGGTCACGCCGTGCGCCTGTGCGATACCCCGCAGCCGCTCGACCAACTCCAGGTTGCGGCGGAACCGTTCTCCCTGGAACAGCGGGTCGTCGGCCCGCACGTCGCCGGCGGGGAACGTGGCGTCCGGCGAATACTTGCCCGTGAGCAGGCCCTTGGCCATCGGGCTGTAGACGACGGTACCGATGCCGTGCTCCCGGCAGAAAGGCAGGATGTCCCGTTCGATGCCGCGGTCGAGCATGCTGTAGACCGGCTGCAGCGAATCGACGTGCCGCACGCTGAGGCAGCGCTCCAGCAGCGGCACGTCGAAGTTGGACACGCCTACGTAGCGCACCTTGCCGGCCTTGACGAGGTCGTCCATCGCCGCCATGCTCTCCTCGACCGGCGTCTTATCGTCCGGCCAGTGCAGCTGATAGAGGTCGACGTGGTCCGTCCGCAGGCGGCGCAACGAGTTGTCGATGGCCTCCATGATGTGCGCGCGGCTGAGGTCAAACCCGCCGACTTTGGTGGCCAGGAAGACCTCGTCGCGCCGCCCCTGTAAGGCCCGGCCGATCAGCTCTTCGGAGTGCCCATTGCCGTACACCTCCGCCGTGTCGACGAACGTGCTGCCGAGCTCGATCGACCGCTGCACGGCCGCGACCGTCTCGTCGTCGTCGACCGCGCCCCAGCCGCGCCCGCCCATGGCCCAGGCGCCGAAGCCAACCGCCGATACCTCGGGGCCGGCGCTGCCCAGTTTGCGCATCTCCATGGTGGCCTTGCCCATCCTTTCCTCGCCCGTCAAAACAAAAGGCCCACGAACCGCCTGCTCGCGAGCCTATCTATTCTATCCCAGTCTAGCATGCTGACGGCCGCCACGCCCGCGTCACGCCCCCTCGGCGCCACGATCACGACGGTCCGTCCCGCGCACGAGCAAGCGCGGGGGCTAGGCCGCGAGCGCGCCTCTCGCCACGGCGGAGAGAGGGCGAGGGTGCGAGCGCGGCGACAGGGCCACGGGTCGCGGTGAGGGATCATCACGGCAGGCGCCGGCCCTCGGTCAGTAGCCAGCCCTCGTGTCGACCGTGTTGCGCAACTCCTCGCCGGCCAGGAAATGGCGCACGTTGTCGACCACCAGCTCGATGCCCCGCTCCCAATAAAGGGGTGTCTGACCGGCCGTGTGCCCTGTGATGATGACGTTCGGCAAATCCCAGAGGGGCGAGTCGGCCGGCAACGGCTCCGGCGTGGCCACGTCGAGCCCGGCCCCGGCGATAGCGCCGTCGCGCAACGCCGTGACGAGGTCCCCCTGGTCGACCAGCTCGCCGCGCCCCACGTTGTAGAGGTAGGCCGAGCGTCGCATGCGCTCGAGCTGCGCGCGGCCCACGATGCCCTCCGTGGCCGGCGTCAGCGGCAGGCAGAGCACCACGTGGTCGGAGTCGGCCAGGAGTTCGGGCAGCCGGTCGCTCGGCAGCAAGGAGTCGATGTAGGGGGGATCCTGCGCCGCGTCGCGGTCGGCGGCCACCACGCGCATGCCGATGCCGTGCGCGCGCCGCGCCAGTTCGTGGCCGATGTCGCCGAGGCCGACGATGCCGAGCGTCTGGCCCCCCAACTCGAACGTCGGCGGCGCCTCCCCGTGGTTATCGTCCCACTCGCGCCGGCCCTGGCGGCGGAGCAGCACGGGCAGCCCGCGGGCGAAGGCCAGCATCAGGGCAAGGACGTGCTCGGCGATGCTCGGCGCGGCGACGCCGCTGAAGTTGGTGAGCGCGATGGGGCGCTCGCGCAACTCCGGGATCAGGAAGCCCTCGACGCCGGCGATGGTGGCCTGTATCCAGCGCAGGCCCGGCGCCGCCGCCAGCTCCTCGGCGCTGATGGCCGCGCCCGCGATCAGGGCGTCGATGTCCGCCAGCTCCTCGCGCGGCGCGGCCGACGCCGGACGGACGGGGAAGTCCGCCCCCGGAAACTCCCGCCGCAACCGGTCGAGGTACCGCTCGTCGAGGTCGACCCGTATGGCTATCGTCGGTTGCTTGCTCATCCCGCCACGCTCCTTCCATTCCCTCCATCCGCGAGCAGGCCATCCCGTCCTGCTCCTCGCCTCTCGATGCGCGGCGCGCGACGGCGCATGCCGACGCGGGGAACAGCCGGCGGCCAACAGCTTGCTCGGCGTGCGGACCGTCCCTCGCCTCCGATGCGCGGCGAGTCATGCAGCATGCGCATGATGCACGCTCCATGCCGCGCGCCGCTCACCGAATCGCCGCGTCGTCTCCCGGCCGCGTTGGGCGCCGGATCGTCGATACTGGTACTACTCAGGGGGCAACCACGGCGAGGGATAGGGGACGAGCGAGGGGGTAGGCCCGACGACACGACGCGCGGTGCTGGCGCTGGTCGAGGAGCGGTTCCCCGACCACTTCGGCGTCCTGGACGGCTTCGACCTGCCGGTGACGCGGGCGCAGGCGCTGCACCTGCTCGGCCGCTTCCTGGACGAGGCGCTGCCGCACTTCGGCGCCTACGAGGACGCCATGGCGCACGGCGAGTGGCTGCTCTACCACTCGCTGATCTCACACGTGCAGAACCTGGGGCTGGTAACGGCCGAGGAGGTGGTGCGCCTGGCCGAGGCGCGCTATGACGAGGGCTGCGCGCCCATCAACTCGGTCGAGGGCTTCATCCGCCAGATCCTGGGCTGGCGCGAGTACATGCGCGGGATCTACTGGCATTTGATGCCCGGCTTCCACGAGCGCAACTACTTCGGCCACGCGCGCCACCTGCCGCGCTTCTACTGGACCGGCGAGACGCGCATGCACTGCGTGGCCACGGCGGTGGCGGGCTTGCGGGCGCGCGGCTACACGCACCACATCCAGCGTCTGATGGTGCTGGCCAATTGGGCCAACCTCGCCGAGGTCATCCCGTCCGAAGTCAACGACTGGTTCTGGGAAACCTACATCGACGCCTACGATTGGGTGGTGACGCCCAACGTGATCGGCATGGCCCTGCACGCCGACGGCGGCCTCACGGCCTCCAAGCCGTACCTGGGCGGCGGCAACTACATCAACTCCATGAGCGACTACTGCGGGCACTGCTCCTACAAGGTGCGACAGAAGACGGGCGAGGACGCCTGTCCCTTCAACTACCTCTACTGGCACTTCCTGGACAAGCACCGCGCCCGACTGGCCCGCAACAGCCGCATGGACGGGCCGCTGCGCAACCTGGCCAGCAAGGGGCCGGAGGAGATGGCGGCGATCCGCGAGAGCGCCGCGGCCTTCTTCGCGCGGCTGGACGAGGAGGAGGGCGGCAAGGGTCCGTACCGGCGCTCGCGGAACCCGTCGACCTGACGCACCTGGAAGACGACCACTTGCGCTAATAGATATGCGCCGTGCTCCCGTGCGGCAGGTCGCGCGGCGAGCCCCGCCACTGGCGCCGTGCTAGGCAGCATATAGCCCGCTGTAGTACCCTTGAGTAAACGAGCGCGGACATGCTCCCATCCACTAAAGACTCCGCCAGCGGCGGTGAGGCGTAGCGCGCAATGACGACACACACAATGTGCTGCCTGGAGAGAAGGATATGAGCGCCTCGATCCGGGCGATGCCGCGGGTCAGACCCGCCCGACCGCGCCGGCGTGGGCGCGTCCTGCTGCCGATCCTGCTGGCGATCCTGGCCGTGGCCACGCCGGGCATGGTCAACCTGCTCGTCTCTTATTGGTGGTTCCAGGAGCTTGGCTACGGCTCCGTCTTCACCACCCAGTTGGGCGCTGGGATCGCGCTTGGCGTGATCGGTGCGGCGGCGGCCTTCGTGGTGCTCAAGGCCCTCTCGTTCTTCGTGACCCGTGTGGCCCGCGCGCAGGGGCGCGGCCAGGCCTACCGCGGTTTGGTGCGCCTGGGCGTGAACGCGGCCATCCTGGCGCTGGCCGTCATCGCCGGGCTGATCCTCTCGGGCGACTGGCAGCGCGCGCTCTTCGCCCTGCATCAGGTCCCCTTCGGCGTCTCCGACCCGGTCTTCCACCACGACGTCTCGTTCTATGTCTTTACCCTGCCCCTGTTGCAGGACCTGCTGGGCTGGCTGGGCGGCGTGATGGTGGTGGGCCTGTTGGTGGGGCTGGCCTTGCTCTACGCGCTCGACCTTGGCGGGCGCATCAACGCGCTGCTGGAGCCCTACGTGCGCACGGGTCAGGTCATGGGCGGCCCCGAGTTCGACCTGCGCTGGCTGCGCCCCTACCTCACCGTGGTCTCGTTCTGGCTGGCGCTGCTGGCGCTGGTCATCGCGGCCTCGAACTGGCTGATCCGCTACGTCTCGGTCGTCACGCCCGGCAACGGCTTCCAGGGCGCCAGCTACGTCGACCTCAACGCCGGCATCCCTGGCTGGACCGTGCTGGCCGTGCTCGGCGTGCTGGGCGCGGTCGTGCTGCTGGTCAACGCCTTCACCTGGCGGCGCTGGGCCGTCGTCGGCGGCGCCATCGTGGCCTGGCTGGCGGCGTGGCTGGTGCTGGTGCTGCTCTATCCCGGACTCTTGCAGGGGCTCAAGGTCAACCCGGCGCCGCTCGCCGCGGAGACGCCGCAGATCACGCACAACATCGACGCCACGCGTGCCGCCTTCGACCTCAGCGCCATCACCACGGCGCAGTTCCCCGTCAATCCCATCACGCCGGCGCAGGTGCAGACCGGCCGCGCCGGCATCGACTCCTTACTGGTCGAGAATCCCCAGCCGTTCAAGGACGCGGCCCTGCAGCAGCAGGCCATCCGTACCTTCTACGACTTCCCCAGGATCGGAGTTGACCGCTACCGCATTGGCGGTCAGGTGCGCCAGGTCTTGATCGCCCCGCGCGAGTTACTGCAGAGCCAGCTCCCCGATACCGCGCAGACCTGGCAGAATCTCAACTTCACCTACACGCACGGCTACGGGCTGATCGTCGCGCCGGTCAACGATACCACCTCCACCGGGAACCCGTTGTACCTGATCAAGGACATCCCGCCGCGCCGTGACACCAGCATCCCTGGCGCGAGCGACTTGCCGGCGGTGACGCGCCCGCAGATCTACTACGGTCTGGATACCGAGACCTCCGTCTACGTCAAGGCGGGCGCTGGCGCCAACGAGTTTGACTACGGCACCGGCGACCAATCGTACACCTATACCGGCACGGGCGGCATCTCCATCGGTGGGTTCTTCAAGCGCCTGGTGTGGGTCGTCTACTTTGCCTCGCCGATTCAGGTGGGCACGACGGGCTACCTCACGCCCAGTTCGCGCGTGCTGTTGCACCGCAACATCCGGGACCGCCTGACGGCGCTGGCGCCCTTCTTTACCTACGACGGCGATCCGTACATGGTGCTCGACCACGCCGGCCACCCCATGTGGATGGTCGACGGCTACACCACTAGCACCGACTATCCGTACGCCGAGCCCTACGGCGGCGCCACCGTGGCCGGCCTGGCCGGCGTCAACTACATCCGCAACGCCGTCAAGGCCACCATCGACCCCTACAACGGCACGGTGCGCCTCTACGTCTCCGACCCCGGCGATCCGCTAGCGCGCACGGTTGGCCAGTCATTCCCCGGCCTGCTGCAGCCCCTGTCGGCCATGCCTGCCGACCTGCGCGCGCACGTCCGCTACCCCGAGGACTTCTTTAGCGTGCAGAGCGACGTCTACGCGCGCTACCACCAGACCGACGCGCAGACCTGGTACAACAACAACGACCAGTGGGCCATCCCTACCGTCCACGATACGACCGCCAACCAGGACAACATAACGTTACCGTACTACGCCGTGACACGTCTGCCCGGCTCGGCGACGAACACCGACGAGTTTGTGCTGGCGCGCTCCTACGACCCGCTCAACAAGAACAACCTAGTGTCGCTGCTGATCGGCCGCTCGGACGCGCCACACTACGGGCAGTTGGTGTCCTATCAGTTCCCGCTGGGCCAGCAGGTGCTGGGTCCGCAACAGTTGCAGGCCAACGTGCAGCAGCAGCCAACGTTCAGCGGACAGATCTCGTTGTGGGACCAGACGGGGTCCTCGGTGCAGTACGGCGCTATCATCATCGTGCCCGTCGGCCAGGGACTGCTCTACCTGGAGCCGCTCTATTTGCAAGCGGCAAACTCCAAGATTCCGCAGTTGACCAAGGTCATCGCCTATGCCAACGGCAAGCTCGTGTGGGGCAACAGCATCGAGGACGCGTTGAGCCTGATCTTCGGCAACGCCGTGCCCCCGCCCATCGCGAAGGGACCAACGCCCGCGCCGGGTCCGCCTCCCGGCAGCGGTAGCGGGACGCCCGCGCTCACGGGCGCGGCGCGCCAGATCGTCGAGCAGATCAATGCTCACCTGCAGGCGGCGCAGGCCGACTTCGGCCGCGGCGACTACGCCGGCTATGCGCGCGAACAGGCCATCGTGCGACAACTCATCGGATCGGCCCTCGGGCAGCGCCGCTAACCGTGGGACCGCACGGCCAGGAGCCACGAGAAGAGTGTAGTGCTGGGGGCGCGGGTGTCCCGGGCGTTACGGGGACGGGCGAGCAGCGCAGCGAGCGTCCCGCCCTCCCAGATCGTTCACGGACCGGGCGACCCCACGTCCCGCCGCTGCCGGGTATCGCCATTGGTCATTGGCACGATCCTATCGGCCTCACGGGCTGCACCGTGCTCTTGCCCACGGTGGGAGCGATGCGCGCCGGGGTCGCCGTGGTCGGCGGCGCGCCGGGCACGCGCGAGACCGACCTGCTGGCGCCGACCGCCACGGTGCGGGAGGTCCACGCCCTGCTGCTAACGGGGGGCAGCGCCTTCGGGCTTGACGCGGCGGGCGGGGTGATGACGTACTTGAGCGAACAGGGCATCGGCTACGAGACGGGCGTGGCGCGCGTGCCCATCGTGCCCGCCGCCGTGATCTTCGACCTGGATCTCGGCTCGCCCGAGGCCTATCCCAATGGCGCGGCCGGATACGCGGCCTGCGTTGCCGCCACACCCCAGGAGACGAGCGAGGGCAGCGTCGGCGCGGGCTACGGCGCCTGCGTCGGCCGCATGCTGGGTCCGCGTGGCCGTACCAAGGGCGGTCTGGGCATGGCCAACGCGACGCTGGATGACGGGACGACGGTGGGCGCGCTGGCGGTGGTCAACGCGGTCGGCGACGTGCGCGACGAGACAGGCGCTATCATCGCCGGCACCCGTCGGGGACCCGTCTTCGCCGACTCGGTGCGCCTCTTGCGTAGCAGTAGTGGTACAGGGGGAGGAGGAGACGGCGCGGACGATCCGCGCCCACTGACCAACACGACGCTCGTCGCCGTGGTCACGGATGCGCGCCTGGACAAGACCGCGCTGACACGTCTGGCCCGGCAGGCGCACGACGGCCTGGCGCACGCCATCGCCCCCGTGCATACGGGCTTTGATGGCGACACCGTCTTTGCCCTCTCCACGGGCGAGCGCAGCCCATCCGTGTCCACCGAGGTGTTGGGCGTCCTGGCCGTGGAGGTCGTGGCGGCGGCGATCCGCCGCGCCGTCCTGACCGCGACGGGCCGCGACGGGGTCCCCGCCGCGTCCGAACTGGACGGACCCAAGCCGCACATGCACGCACATGCACGCACATAGGTACGGCTAAAAAAGAAGATATGATCGGGGGATGGGAATCGGGAAATCCCATGGCGATTTTGATGTGATGGAGAGATGGAGACAGTAAAAAAAGGTCGTGATAAATACGAAGTTATATACTCTATTCATATGTGCGTCCATTTGCGTCCATGTGCGGCTTGGCCCTTTTGATACGGAGGTAGGATGATGGCGGAGCAGGAGCAGCGGTGTTTGTTGGCGGTGTTTGCCCACCCGGACGACGAGGCCTTTGGCGTCGGAGGGTCGTTGCGCAAGTACGCCGATCAGGGCGTGAGGACGGCCCTGATCTGCGCCACGCGCGGCGAGGAGGGCGAGATCAGCGATCCTGCCCTGGCGACGAAAGAGAACCTGGGGCAGGTGCGCGAGGCGGAGCTGCGCGCGTCCTGCCGCATCCTGGGCGTGTCCGACCTCAGTTTCCTGGACTACCGCGACGGCGCCCTGAACCGCGCCGACCGGGCGGAGGCCGTTGGGCGCATCGTCCGCCACATCCGCCGCCTGCGGCCTCAGGCGGTGACGACCTTCGACCCCAGCGGCGTCTATGGCCATCCCGACCACATCGCCATCCACCACCTCACCGTGGACGCTTTCCATAAGGCCGGCGACCCGGCCGCCTACCCCGAGCAGCTCCGTCACAGGAACGAGGGAGGGGACGGGCTCATGCCCTACGCGCCCCAGAAGCTCTACGTCGGGGCCAACCCGGTCAGCGCAATGCGCACGCTGCGGCAGGAGATGGAGGCGCTGGGGCTCGCATACGCGCCCGGCGGGAACGCCGCCACCATCCCCGTCGAGCGGATGGGCACGGCCGATGAGGACATCACGACCGTGATCGCCCTCGACGACCGCGAGTTCGAGGCCAAGCTCGCCGCCTTGCACGCGCACCGCACCCAGTTGAACCCCGACTCGTTCGTCAACCGCCTCTCGCCCGCGAACCTGCGGCGCTGGCGCGGCTCCGAATCCTTCGTGCTGATCTATCCCACGGGCGCGCCGGGCGGCGGCCAGGAGCACGACCTGTTCGCGGGAGTCCATGTGTGAGCGACGTCGACCCCGATCGTCTCTCCGGCGTCCATGCCGCGCCAAATATCCAGGACTCGCCTGATGTTTATGAGACTGAGAACAGGGCTGCCGATCCGGATGGGCGCATCGAGGCGGCCATGCGGCGGATCGCGCCCTGGGATGACCGGGTGGTGCTCGACCTCGGCGCCGGGACCGGCTTCCACGTACCGCGCTTCCATGCCGCGGCCCGCCACGTCTTCGCCGTCGAGCCGCACGGTCCCTCGCGGGTGCGCGCCATGGCGCGCATCGCCGCGCTGGGATTGGAGCGCGCCTCGATCATGACCGGCTCGGCCGAACGCATCCTGCTGCCCGACCACAGCATCGACATCGTACACGCGCGCTTCGCCTACTTCTTCGCCCCGGATTGTGTTCCCGGCCTGATCGAGCTGGAGCGGGTGGTCCGCCCGAGCGGAACGGCGTTCATCGTGGACAACGACTGGCGGCACGGCACGTTCGCCTCGTGGCTGCGCCGCTCACCGTGGGTCGCGCGGATGGATGGCGACACCGTCGAGGTGTTCTGGCGGGAGCACGGCTTCACTCTGACGCGCATCGCCAGCGCCTGGCGGTTCGAGAGCAGGGCTGACCTCGAAGCGGTCGTCGGCATCGAGTTCCCTGGCGACCTCGGCCGGCAGATCCTGGCCGAGCACCAGGGGATGATGGTGGACTATCACTACTGCCTCTACCATCGCCGCTACTAATTGGCGCCAGGGTCTGTGAATTCTAGCCTGCGACTGCGGCCGCATGGCAAACGACGAGCCGACTGCGGTCGGTTGAGGGAGGCGGAGGGCGGGAGCGCGCCCCTGTGCGTTGTCACGGGGCGTGGGCGTGGCCCTGTGACTGCAGTCGTCGGGGCCATGTACGTAGAATTCACAGACCCTGTGATTGGCGCCGGTGTCGCCTCAACATGGTCGCGCGCATGTACAATGAGGGCACGCGGACTGTTGGAGCCATTGTGCCGGCCCATAATCCCGGGCCGGCAGCATCGACCTAGCTATCGCCGACGCAACAGTTAATCGAGGAGATGTAGGAGGCAAGACGATGCTGAAAGATCGTACGGCGCAACGTTTGACCGACGCCGAGCTTTTCGTTCTGACCCTCCCGAGCGACACGGAGGAGGCCCCCTGGATGGTGATGACCAGTTTCCAATGGAACGTCCTGGTTTTGCTCACGTCGATCCTGAGTCTCCACGCGCGAAAGCAGGGATTGGGTTGGTATGTGGCGGCCGATCTCAAGGTGACAATGCTCCTACCCGTCGGGTTTGTGCCTCCTCCAGATCTCGGCATCAGCGACTCTCGCAGGACGCTCGACGCGGCCCCCGACATTATGGTGGCTATCGCCGAGGACCGGGATCGGCGCTCATGGAAGGTGGCCGACGAGGGGCCACCGCTCTTTGTTCTCGAGGTGGTCAGCGAGGAAAGCCTGCGTCGCGACCTTGTGGAGAAGCCGGCTATCTATGAGGTCATGGGCGTGCGGGAGTACGTGGTCTACGCGCCCCATCGCAAGGACGGCGGCGCGACCCTCTTCGGGTTCCGGCGCAACGACGAGGGTCGCTTGATCGCCTGGACGGTCGACGAGCAGGGGATATTGTGGAGCGAGACGTTAGGTCTCGGACTCTGTCAGGTCGCCGATGATCGTTTGCGGGTGCGGGACCATGCAGGGGTCTTGTTGCCGTCACTTGATGAGGAAAGGTCCGCGGCAATCGCCCAGGCAACCGAGGCACAGACGCGGGCCGAGCAGGAGGCGGCGCGGGCCGAGCAGGAGGCGGCGCGGGCCGAGCGGGAGGCAGCGCGGGCCGAGCGGGAGGCGGCATTACGGCAGGCCGCCGAGGCCGAGGTGGCGCGCCTGCGGGCGATGCTCGACCGGCGGGACGGGGATGGGGTATGACCTTTCATGCACGTCTTTCCTTTGTTGACGTCATCAGCCCCGAGGGTGGATGATGGCGATAGAGCGGCCGGGACGCTGCGATCCGCACACGCACACGACCTATAGCGATGGGCTGGGCAGCCCGCGTCAGGTCGTAGAGACGGCGCTGGCGCGCGGGCTGGACGTGCTGGCCATCACGGACCACGATAGCATCGACGGGGCGCTGGAGGCGCGCGAGCTCGCCCGCAAGGACGGCTACCCCATCGAGGTTATCGTCGGCAGCGAAGTGACCACGGCGCGCGGCGTCCATCTGCTGGCCCTGTTCGTGGAGGAGCGGCTGCCCATGTTCGAGTCCGCCGCCCGTACCGTCGAGCGGATCGCCAGGCTGGGCGGTGTGGCGCTGGCGCCGCACCCGCTCAGTGCCCTGACGCCCAGCATGGGCCGGCGCATGATCGAGGGATTGGTCGCGGATGGAGTACCCCTGACCGGCGTGGAGACGATTAACCCCAGCCCGGCCGGGCGGCCGCGCGCGCGGGTCGTCGCGCTCAACAGTCACTGGGGGCTGGCCGAGTTCGGCGGCAGCGACGCGCACTTCCTGCCGCACATCGCCGCCGCCTACACGGAGTTCCCCGGCCGTACCGCCGCCGACTTCCGGCGTGCCCTGGAAGAGCGCACGACGCGCGCCCGCCGCGGCGCGGAGCCGCTGGCGCGCATACCCCTGCGCGACTACGCGCGGCAGAGCAGCCGCTCCATGATCGTCAATCCCGCGCAGAAAGTGCTGCGCCGCCTGCGTCCCTCGCCGTAGCACTCAAGGCGCGGCCCTGTTCTTGCGCAGTTTTCATCGGAATTGTCCTATCATGAAGGTAGGCGCGCCGCGAAACAGGAGCGTCGCCGCGTGGCGGACCATCGCAGGACCGTCGCAACAAGACGGAGATCAGCCGTAAGAGAGCGGAGATCGAAGGGCGGAGAATGATGAAAAAGGATACAACCAACGGGACATCACGGTCGTGGCTGCCGCGAGGGCTGGCGCCCTTAGGCGCGCTGCTGGTCCTCGTCGTGCTGGCGCTGAATCTATCGGGCGTCATGGCGGTCCGTGCCGCGGGCTACGACTGGGCGACCTTCACGGACAATGCGAAGCTCTTCACGCAGACCGGCAAGAACGACATCGCGACGACCGCGCGGCAGGCCAACCTGCGCGTGTACATCGTCACCACCAAACAAAGCTTCAGTACGCGCGGCGCCTGGCACACCTGGCTCACGAATCAGGCGCGCCACGAAGGCGACCGCGGCGCCGTGACCATCGGCTTCCTGGACGCGGGCGGTAACCAACACGACATCTACGCGGCGCATGGCCCCGACACTGGCCTCACGAATGCGCAGACCGGGCAGGGTGTGAATAGCGCCGGGGCGACCTTCAAGAGCTCCGGGGTGACGGCGGGCGTGATCCAGACGATCCATAACTACCAGAGCTACGGGGCTTCATCGCCGGGCACAAGTAGTAGCAGCACGGGACAGGGCACGGTAGCTACGGCGCCGGCCGATAGTGGGTCGCACGGCTTCGGTTTCGGCTGGCTAATCCCCGTGCTCATCGTCTTGGCGATTGTCTTCGTGGCCTTCCGCCTGCTGCGTCCGCGGCGGCCTGTCGTCGCGCCGTACAACCCAAACCTGAGCGGTGGCCCGTACGGCAATGCCAATAACCAGGTCGGACCTAACTACGGCAACCAGGTCGGACCCGGCGGCTACGGCAACCAGGTCGGACCCGGCGGCTACGTCAACCAGCCTGGTGGCTACGTCGGACCCAACTACGGTAACAACCGTGGCGGCGGCTTCGGGAGCGGCCTCGCGGGTGGCCTCGCGGGCGGTGTTGTCGGCGGCGTCGTGGGCTCGGCTATTGGCAACGAGTTGTTCGATCACGACCGCGACGGCAACGGTAACGACGGCAACAATGCCGGTGGCGGCAACTATGGTGGGGACCCCAACGCCACCAACAGCGGCGTGACCGACACCCAGAACGCACAGGATGTCCAGGGCAACTGGGACACCAGCGGCGGTGGCGGCTGGGGCGGCGACTCCGGCGGCGGAGGCGACTCCGGCGGTGGCTGGGGCGGCGACGGTGGCGGCGGGGGAGACGGTGGTGGCGGCGGAGACGGTGGTGGCTGGTAGGCACACAGTGTCGTCATGGCGCGAGAGGGGGTTAGGATATTGTCCTAACCCCCTCATCGCTATGTGCGCCAGTTGTCGAGTTGTAGGGTGTATCCCAACGCTTGCAACGGCTGATAGTGTGCGGTATTCCCGGTGACCAGCACAAGGTTGTGGTGGTTCGCTGTCGCGGCAATGAGTGGGTCTGCGACGCCGCTCGTGCGGCCGGTGCGTAGCAAGTCGCCATGCATACGGCCTGCAAGCGCGGCGACATCGGCGTCGACGGCTAGCACAACCCAGCCGACGAGGCGGCGGAGCAGTTCATCGACACGTACCTGTGGTCCGCGCTGCTGCCAACCGGAGACGGCCTCCATCACTGTGGCAGCAGAGATCGTGAAATGTCCATAGGTTGCCTCGTAGGCCACCGCTTTGGCGGCCACATTCGGGTTACGCCCCCGTAAGAATTCGGAGAAAATGTCCGTGTCCAGGAGGCTGGGAGGCGGGAGGGATGCAGTGGAAGTCATGAGACGCGTAAATGTGTTGTATGGCGTTCAGCCACGACCTCGTCGATGGCGTCGGCTAGCTCCGGATCGTCGGCAAGCATGCCAAAGGCGGGGTCACGGGGGCGTGGCTGCACTATGGTTGTCCGTCTAACAACCTCACGCAGCCATTCCTCGACACTGAGTCCCTGTGCGTGCGCCTGTGCGGCTGCCTGGGCAAGCTCTTGTTCGTCGAGCGAAATCGTAATCTGTACCATGACTATCCCCCTCAAATTGGTAGGTCGTGCTTCTCGCGCACTCGGCTATACTGAAAGTAATGGTAGGTAGTCCTGCCCAGAACGCACGCCTCCGCGCGGAGGCGGCGCGCATGCGTCTGAAGATGTGCGCGGAACCTCCATCGTTACTTTACACCAGGGCGTGCGCCGGTCCCACACCGGGTCCTCACTTTTCATACCCTTTGCACGAGTCGGCCGCTTTGGGTCCGTCGCTACACATAGCAGGAGTACTTCAGGATGATAGCAGCACGACCGACGACCATCGGAGAGCTTCGGCGCGGCGAGTACCGTGTCCTCCCGATTAAGGAGGAGATGCGCAAGAACCTCGTGGCCAAGCTGCGCCGCGACGAGCCGCTGTTCCCCGGCATCGTGGGCTACGAGGAGACGGTGATCCCGCAGGTCGAGAACGCCATCCTCTCGGGCCAGGACATCGTGTTGCTGGGCGAGCGCGGTCAGGCCAAGACGCGCCTGGCGCGTTCCCTGGTCACGTTGCTCGACGAGGAGACGCCGTACATTGCCGGGTGCGAGATCAACGATAATCCCTACGAGCCGGCCTGCGCCGCGTGCAAGGCCAAGGTCGCGGAGCACGGCGATGACGTGGAGATCGCCTGGCTGCGCCGCGAGGACCGCTACGGCGAGAAGCTGGCCACGCCGGACATCACCATCGCCGACCTGATCGGCGAGATCGACCCCGTCAAGGTGGCCGAGGGCCGCTACCTCTCCGATGAGGAGACCATCGCCTACGGGCTGATCCCGCGCACCAACCGCGGCGTCTTCTGCCTCAACGAACTGCCCGACCTCGCCGAGCGCATCCAGGTCGGGCTGCTCAACATCATGGAAGAGCGCGACGTGCAGATCCGCGGCTACAAGGTGCGCCTGCCGCTCGACGTCTACGTGGTGGCCAGCGCCAACCCGGAGGACTACACCAACCGCGGCCGCATCATCACGCCGCTTAAGGACCGTATCGGATCGGAGATCCGCACGCACTATCCGCGCACCATCGAGGGCGAGATCTCCATCATGGAGCAGGAGGCCTCCACCTTCGGGGCCAACGGCTACCAGGTGACCTATCCGCAGTACATGAAGGAGATCATCGCCGAGGTCACGCACCTGGCGCGCAAGAACCCGGACATCTCCAAGCGCTCGGGCGTCAGCGTGCGCGTCTCCATCTGCAACTACGAGAACGTGCTCTCTAACGCCGTGCGCCGCGCCGTGCGGCTCGACGAGAAGGCCGTCGCGCCGCGCATCTCCGACCTCTCGGCCGTGCTGGCCTCGACTGCGGGCAAGATCGAGCTGGAGGCGGTCGGCGACGTCAGCGAGGACCGCCTGATCGAGCGCATCGTGCAGGGCGCGATTGTCGCCGTGTGGAACCGCTACTTCCTGCTGGCCGAGTTCGAGGGCCTGCTGGGCCGCTTCGACCGCGGCTTCGGGGTCGACGCGGCCGACGACCTGCCGTCGAGCCACTACCTCAAGGGTGTGGAGGACATCAAGGGCCTCAAGGAAGCCGTGGCCAAGATAGGGGGACAGGGCAGCCCCGCCACCATCGCCTCGGCGGTGGAGTTCATCATGGAGGGCCTGCACCTCAACCGCAAGCTCAACAAGGATCGCGCCTCCGGCTCGGGCAAGGCGCGCTATCGGCGATAGTCGTTAGCCGTTAGCCATTAGTAATTAGCTATTAGCCTTTGACCAGCAGACAATCAGGGGTGACGCATCACTCATTCACCAGTACAGGCTAACGGCTAATTACTAATGGCTAATAGCTAATAGCTGCCCGGAGGGCACCCATGTTTGATCGCTACTCGTACCGCTACGCACAATGGGACGACACCCAGCAGGTCGATCCCTTCGACGCCGACGACCTGATGAACGCTATGGCCGATAAGCTGATCGAGGATGGCGACCTGCAGCGCGCGCTGCGCGACATGTATCGCCGAGGGGATCAGGGCGCCCTCGACAACCGCATGAAGGGTCTGCGCGAGATGATGGAGCGGCTGCGCCAGATGCGCGAGCAGCAGATGCAGCGCCACGACCTCAACGGCATCATGGACGACATCAACCAGCGCCTCGACGACATCGTGCAGACCGAGCGGTCCGGCATCGACCGCCGCCTCGAGGAAGCGGCCAACCCGCCCGCCGCCGACCGCGAGACGACCACGGCGGAGGAGAACGAGTCGCTGCGCAAGATGCTGGAGGGCATGGCCAACCGCAAGCGTGAGCAGCTTCAGCAGTTGCCCGAGGACGTGCCCGGCCGCCTCAAAGGCCTCTCCGAGTACGACTTCATGGACCCCGACGCGCGCCAGAAGTATCAGGAGTTGCTGGAGATGCTGCAGCAGCAGGTGATGCAGAGCTACTTCCAGGGCATGCAGCAGGCCCTCCAGAGCATGACGCCCGAGGACCTGGCCCGCACGCGCGACATGGTGCGCGACCTCAACCAGATGCTTGAGGACCGCATCCAGGGCCGTGAGCCCAAGTTCAACGAGTTCATGGACAAGTACGGGGATATGTTCCCCGGCGTGCAAAATCTGGACGAGCTGCTGGAGCAGATGGCCGCGCGCATGCAGGCCATGAGTTCCCTCATGCAGAGCATGTCGCCCGAGATGCGCCAGCAGCTACAGGACATGATGGAGGGCCTCATCGGCGACGACCGCTTGCGCGTCGACATGATGCGCTTGGGGGCCAACTTGGCGCAACTGATGCCCATGCAGACCGAAGGCCAACGCTACCCCTTCAGCGGCGACCAGCCGCTCACACTGATGGAGGCCATGGCCATGATGGAGCGCATGGAGGCCATGAACCAACTGGAGGCGCAGATGCAGGCCGCGCAGGGCGGCCAGGGCATCGAAAACATCGACCCCGATAAGGTGCGCGAGCTGATGGACGCCGAGGCCGCCGCCCAGTTGGAGCAGTTGCAGAACATCACCAAGCTGCTCGAAGAGGCCGGTTATATCCAGCGCAAGGGCGACAAGTGGGAACTGACGCCTGCCGCCATGCGCAAGATTGGTCAGAAGGCGCTCAAGGACGTGTTCAGTAACCTCAAGCGCGATGGCTTCGGCAAGCACGAGACGGAGCAGCGCGGCGCCGGCGGCGAGCGCACCGACGAGACCAAGCCCTACGAGTTCGGCGACCCCTTCCTGCTGGACATCAAGGGCACCGTGATGAACGCGGTGGGGCGCAACGGCGCGGGTACGCCTGTGCGCATCGTCCCGGACGACTTCGAGGTCTATCGCACCGAGCTGCTGACCGAATCCTCGACCGTGCTGATGCTCGACAAGAGCCGCTCCATGTTCCTCAACGGCTGCTGGCTGTCCGCCAAGAAGGTGGCCATGGCGCTGGACTCACTGATCCGCGGGCAGTTCCCGCGCGACAACCTCTACGTGGTAGAGTTCGCCTACCTGGCCAAGCAGATCCAGCCGCAAGACTTGCCATTGGAGACGTGGGACGAGTACACCTACGGCACGAACTTCCAGCACGGCATCATGCTGGCGCGGCAACTGCTGGCCCGCACCAAGGCGCAGAACAAGCAGATCCTGATTATCACCGACGGCGAGCCGACAGCGCACCTGGAGGATGGTATCCCTGAATTCAACTACCCGCCGACACCGCGCTGCATCATGGAGACGCTGCGCGAGGTGGGCCGCGCCACGCGCGACAATATCGTGATCAACACCTTTATGCTCGAGACCACGCCGTGGCTCTCCAGCTTCGTGGACCAGATGACCGCCATCAACAAGGGCCGCGCCTTCTACGCCTCCCCCGACCGTCTCGGTGAGTACATCCTGGTCGACTACGTGCGCAACAAGCGCAAGAAGGTTGGCTAGATGGCGAGGCTCTTTGGCCAGCAGTATACGCGCGACGAGTTGATGCAGCGCGTGGGGCGCCTGGAGCAAATCGCGGGGATCGAGCCCTGCGTCCTGACCGGAGGCCACGCCGGGGGGACGCGCGCCTTTCACGTCACCACCGGCGGCGGGCTGGCCTTCACCGTGGCCGCGGACCGCTGCCTCGACGTTCCGCACGTCAGCTACAATGGGATACCGCTGTGCTGGTACAACAACACCGGCGTGGTGGCCCCTCAGTTCTACGAGCCTGAAGGCACGGGTTTCCTGCGCTCGTTCTTCGGCGGCCTGTTGACCACCTGCGGCCTGCGCAACTTTGGCCCGCCGGTCGAGACCGATGGTGAGGCGTTCCCCATGCATGGGCGCATCGGCAATCTGCCGGCCGGCGAGGTCTCGTGGGGCGCGACGTGGCGGGGCGACGAGTGTACCTTCTGGATCGAGGGGGTGGTGCGTGAGAGCCGCCTCTTCGGCGAGGACCTGACCTTGCGGCGGCGCATCGAGGCGCCGCTCGGCGGCACGGGGCTGCGCATCCTCAATACGGTGCGCAACGAGGGCTATCAACCGGAGGGGCATATGATCCTCTTCCACATGAATCCCGGCTTCCCCCTGCTCGACGACGGCGCGCGTTTGGTGGTCGACCCGCAGGACGTCCATCCGCGCGACGCCGAGGCCCAGAAAGGGCTGGCGGTCTACGACCAGTTCACCGCGCCGCAGGCTGGCTTCGCCGAGCAAGTTTTTATCCTCGACCTGCGCCCCGACAACGCGGGCTATACCACGGCCACGCTGGTCAACGAGCGGCTGGCCGGAGGACTGGGGCTGCGGCTGCGCTTCCCCAAGGCGCAACTCCCGTATATGGCCGAGTGGCGCATGCTGGGCCAGGGCGCCTACGTGTTGGGCCTGGAGCCGCTCAATTGTCCCACCATCGAGGGCCGCGCCGAGGCCGTCAGGCGGGGTACGTTGCCCGTCCTCCAGCCCGGCGAAGAGCGCCATTACGACATCGAGGTCGACGTGCTGACCACCCACACGCTCAATGGCTAATGCCGTATTCATGGAGTGGAAAGGCTGACGGACAGGTGTCACAGACATCGCGTTACACTGCGATTGCAGGTGACGTCTGGGATGTCAACTGGTGATGGAGTTCACATGACGGCTGTTATCAGGATTCCAGGAGGAGCAGTTCAGCATGGACACCTATCCCCACCTGACCGTCCGAGCGATCCGCGCCCGCGCGCTTGACCTGGCGCCCCACCGGCCCATGGAAACGGCGACCGGGGTCTTGAGCAGCACGCCGCTCGTGCTGATCGACCTCCTGACCGAGGAGGGCGTCGCCGGCAGGAGCTACGTGCGCTGCTACGCGCCCGTGGCGCTCGGGCCGCTCGCCCACCTCATCGGCAACCTCGAAGCTGTGCTCAAAGGGGAGACTGCGGCGCCGCTAGCGGTCGAGCGGACGCTCCAGCGGCACTTTCGTCTGCTCGGCCCGCAGGGGCTGACCGGGATCGCCATGGCTGGCATCGACATGGCCCTGTGGGACGCGCGGGCCAGGGCGTGCGAGGTCCCGCTGGTCACCTTGCTCGGCGGTGAGCCCAGGCCGATTCCGGCCTACGCCAGTCTGCGCACGATGGCCCCGCAGGGGGCCGCCATGGAGGCCGAGCAGATGCTCGCCCTCGGCTTCACCGCGATCAAGGTCAAGGTCGGGCGCGACGACCTCGCGGCGGACCTCGCCACGATCCGCGCGGTGCGGCGCGCCGTCGGCGACGGGACCAGGCTGATGGTCGACTATAACCAGAGCCTCTCGGTCCCCGAGGCGATTGATCGGATACGTGTGCTCGACGAGGAGGGCCTGTTCTGGATCGAGGAGCCGACCCGCGCCGACGACTTTGATGGCCATGCCCGCATCGCCCAGGCGGCCAAGACGGCGATCCAACTCGGAGAGAACTGGTGGGGGCCGCACGATGCGGCAAAAAGCATCGCGGCGTGCGCGTCCGACCACGCCATGCTCGACGTGATGAAGCTCGGCGGCGTGACCGGCTGGCTGCGCACGGCGGCCCTGGTCGAGGCCGCGGGCCTGCCGGCGTCGAGCCACGCCTTCCCCGAGTTCAGCGTGCATCTCCTGGGCGTCACGCCGACCTGCCACTGGCTGGAGTACCTGGATCACGTTGGTCCCATCCTGGCGGAGCCGGTGCGCATCGTGGACGGGCAGGCGCTGACGGCCGACCGCCCCGGCAGCGGCCTGGAGTGGGACGAAGACGCCATTCGGTTAGCTCTCACGTAGGAGATGAGACAATGTTCGAGGGCTTTCATCACATGGCCGAGGAGGCTCCCGAGGAATTGTCATCCATCCTGCACGCATTCCTCAGCGAGAGGGATCGAACGGCTGCAACGCCGCCATCGCCGCCATAAGGATGCCCCCCAGGAGGATGGTGGCTGTCGCCGTCACCAGGGCCGGACCGAAGGTATGCGTACGGCCCGCCAGGACCCCGGCGAGCAGCGGCCCGGCGATCTGGCCCAGACCGAAGGCGGCGGTCAACAGCCCGATGAGGCCGGCGGACCGCCGCGGCGCGATTTGGCTGGCTAGGGTCAGGGTGAGGGTTGAGATGCCGATGAATGTCCCGCCGAAGAGGACGGCCGAGAGGAGCGCGGCCCCCGCCCCCCCGAGCAGAGGCAAGCCGATCCCGCACGCCTGCACGACGTACGCCAGGGCCAGCGCCCGCGCGTACCCGGCGCGCGCCGCCAGACCGGCCCAGACCACGCCCGAGGGGGCCGCGGCCAGCCCGACGACGATCCAGACACTCGGGCCGAACCCTCCCAGGCCCGGCATCCGCTCGACGATGGCCACCAGGAACGTCCCGGTCACGATGTAGCCCAGCCCTTCGAGGAGGTACGCCAGGAGGAGCAGGGCCAGCGCCGCGCGCACCGCGCGACTCAGGATTGGCGTCGCCCGCGCTGTCGCGATCGGCGTCTCCCGCGCCGGCGTCGTGGCCCCGTTGTGGGCCGGCAGGAGCCAGCGCCAGGAGGGGTAGAGTGCCACGGCGGCGAGGAGGGCCAGCGCGAGCCACTCTCCGCGCCAGCCTAGCGCGCCGCCCGCGACGCGGACCACCGCCCCGGACAGCGCGATCCCCACGCCGACGCCGCAGAAGAGCCACCCGGACAGGGACACCTGTCCCTGTTGACGCAGCGCATCCAGGACGATGCCCGACGCCAGGACGAAGACCCCGGCGCTGGCCAGCCCTGAGAGGAAGCGGATGACGCCCCAGGCGGCAAGGTTCATCGTGCCCGCCATGAGGGCCGTCGTCGCGACCACCGCGAGGAGGGACAGCACGAGGACGCGGCCGCGCGCGGCGCGTGGGATGGCGGCGGTCGCCAGCGCGCCGGCGAGATAGCCGGCGTAGTTGGCGGAGGCGAGGAGCCCGGCCTGGCCTGTGTCGAGGTAGGCCGCCGCCTCCATGGCCGGCAGGATCGGGGTATAGGCGAAGCGCCCGATGCCCATCGCCACGGCTAGGGCCGCGGCGCCGCCGATCAAGAGGCGTTGGGGCGCGTCTGCCCCTCTTTCCGCGTCGTCGGGAGACGCGCCCACCTCTTCGCGTCGCCCCGATCGCGGATGTGCCGTTACCTTCATGTCCTCTCCACCTCCCCAGCATAAACCATGGGTACCCGCTGGGGAACGGCCAAAGACTGCGACGGTAGCCCGCCAAAGTGGCCACGCGCGCGTGGGCGTTCGGCAGGCCGACGATGTGGGCCTCGCTATTAGCGCAAAGTGGCCACGCGCGCGTGGGCGTTCGTGCGGCTGCCGTGTGCCCCCCCGTGATAAGACAAAGCGGCCACGCGCGCGCGGGCGTTGGCGTTCAGGAACTGGTGGCGATGGTTCCTGTGTCCCGCCTAAAGTGACCATGCGGGCGCATGGGCGTTCGCGCGCTCGGAGGCCGAGGCCAGCGCGCTGGACCTCGGGTACGGGCTGGGCTTCGTCATCCCGCACTATGCGGACGCGCTCGCGTCCCTGATCGTCCGCGCCACTTGGCTGGCGTCCGAAGCCATTCTTGGCTGTTCCCACGGCCGCCTGGACGGTTTAGACTGCACCCAGGGCCCCACTCATGGGACCATACGATCGCGCGACAACGCGCGACGAACAGCAGGCCCCCGCCCGGACGCGTCGCCATGGGCGGGAGACGCGCGACGCATGGAGGAGATGGAGATATGGGAGTGCCCTGGGATGCGTTGCTCGACGACGCCGACCGTCGCTTGCGCGGCTCGGATGTCCGGGATTTGCTGGCCGTCGCGGCGCGCCCGGACATCATCAGCTTCGCGGGCGGCCTGCCCGCGCCCGAGTTGTTCCCCATCGACGACCTGCGCGCCGCGTTCGACGCCGCCCTGCGCGAGGGGGGCGGCAGCGCCGTGCAGTACGGCCCGACCGAAGGGTACGCGCCCCTCCGCTCGTACCTGGCCGCGCGCCTGGCGCGGCGCGGCATCGTCGCGCAGCCCGACGACATTCTGATCACGACCGGCTCGCAGCAGGGACTCGACCTGCTGGGCAAGGTCTTGCTCTCCCCACGGGCGACCGTCCTCGTGGAGGAGCCGAGCTACGTGGGCGCCCTCCAGGCCTTCGCCGCCTACGGGCCGCGTGTCGTGTCCGCGCTGATGGACGACGAGGGGCTACGGGTGGACCGCGTGGCCGTGGCGCTGGCGATCACGGGCCACGACGCGACGGCGAACGTCGCCCGGACCACGCTCCTCTACACCATCCCGACGTTCCAGAACCCCTCGGGCGCGACGATAAGTCGACGCCGGCGCGAGGCCTTGCTCGACCTCTGCGCGGCGCGGCGGCTGCCCCTCGTCGAGGACGACCCGTACGGCGAGCTGCGCTACGAGGGCGCCGACCTGCCGCCCCTGCGCGCGCTGCCCGGCAGCGAGGAGACGGTCTACCTCGGCACGTTCAGCAAGATCCTGGCCCCCGGCCTGCGTCTAGGCTGGGTGGTGGCGCCGCGGCCGCTGATGACGCGCCTGATCCGAGCCAAGCAGGGCGTTGACCTGCACACCGATACGCTCACGCAGCGCGCCGTGCTCCATTATTGCCTGCACGCCGACCTGGACGGGCACATCGCGCGGCTGCGGCGGGTCTACCGGCAGCGCCGCGACGCGATGCTGGCGGCGCTGGCGCGCTACTTCCCGCCCGAGGCGCGCTGGACGCGGCCGGAGGGCGGCTTGTTCCTCTGGGTGACGTTGCCCGAGGGTGTCGACACGCGGGCGCTGCTGGCCGGCGCCCTGGAGCGTGGCGTCGCGTTCGTCCCCGGCTCCGCGTTCCACGCGGCCCCGGAGAGCGGGCCAGGAGGGCAGGGCGGCCGCTCCCTGCGCCTGAACTTCTCGCACCCGCACCCAGACCGCATCGACGACGGCCTGCGGCGTCTGGGCGAGGTCGTGTCCGCCGCCCTGGCGCATCCGATGACGGTATGATACTGTTGTGTCCCGCATCGTCAGGGAGACCAGGGAGAGGGATAGTACGCGCGGCAGTGGGGGAGGGCACGATGGCGATCGACGATCGACGGCTGGAGGACGCGCAGGAATGGCGGCAGGATCCCTTTTGGATTAGCACGGATCGGCGACAGATCGACCTCGACGTCGTACACGCCTTCCTGACGACGGCCTATTGGTCGCCGGGCATCCCGCGCGAGGTTGTGCGGCGCGCGCTCGAGCACTCGCTGCCCTTCGGCCTCTATCGTGACACGAGCCAGGTCGGCCTGGCGCGCGTCGTCACCGACTATGCGACGTTTGCCTACGTCTGCGACGTTTTCATCGTGCCGGACGCGCGGGGACAGGGCCTGGGGACGTGGTTGATGGCCGTGGTGGCCGACCATCCGGCGCTGCAGGGCTTGCGCCGGTGGGTGCTCAGCACGCGCGACGCCCACGGGCTGTATCGCCACAGCGGGTTCACCAGCCTTGCCCATCCCGAGCGGTTCATGGAGAAGGCTGACCTCGCCGCCTACGACGCGGGGGCCGGCCGGGCGGAACGGGTGGATGGGTAAGATGGCGCCATCTATCGCGCGGTCAGATCATGCGCGGGTGCGGAGGCATCGACCGCCGATGACGGGGCAACTCCACGGCCTCCCGCTTGACCGCGCCCCGGGCGCGCCGCCGCTCTACGCGCAGATCCGCGATGGTGTCCGTTCCGCGGTGCTGACGGGCGCGCTCGCGCCGGGGATGCGCCTGCCGCCCGAGCGCGAGTTGGCGGCCAGCCTCGGCGTGAATCGCACCACCACGATGCGGGCGTACCGCGAGTTGGCGGCCGACGGCGTGGTGGAGGCGCGTCCCGGCCGTGGCACGGTCGTCTGCCCGTCCCCGCCCCCGGCGGTGGTGGAGCGCCGCGCCACCGACGGCCTCGGGGTGCGCCGCCCCGAGCGCGCACTCTTCGCGGCCTGGCTCCTGGGCCTGCGCGCCGTCGGCCAGGGGCTGGGGTCCGATCCAGGTCTGCTGCGCGACATCATGGCCCTGGGGACGCGGGCCGACGTGATCTCGTTCGCGGGTGGGATGCCCGCCGGGGAGGTCATCCCGTTCGAGGAGGTGCAGGCGGCCCTCACCCATGCCCTGGCCCGCGCGGGCGCGGGCGGCCTCGCCTACGGGCCGGTCGAGGGCCTCGCGTCGCTGCGCAGCGCCATCGCCGCGCGCATGACGCGGCGGGGCGCGGCGGTCGCGGCGGACGAGGTCATGGTCCTCGCGGGCGCGACGCAGGGACTGGCCCTGGCCGCGCAGGCGCTGGTCGAGCCGGGCGATGAGGTGGTGGTCGAAGCGCCGACCTACGTGGGCATCGGGCAGACCTTCGGGGCGGCCGGGGCGCGGCTGATCGGCGTGCCGGTCGACGAGGGCGGGCTGCGCGTCGACACCCTCGCCGCCGTGCTGGCGCGGCGGCGCGTGCGGCTCATCGTGGTCCAGCCAACCTTGCACAATCCGACCGGGGCGACGATGCCCCTGGCGCGGCGCGAACGCCTGATCGCGCTGGCGCGGCGTCACGGCGTGCCGATCCTGGAGGACGCGCCATACGCGGAGTTGTGGGCCAACGGGTTGGAGCCGCCCCCGCTCAAGGCACTGGATCGCGACGGGTTGGTGCTCCATTTGGGCAGCTTCTCCAAGACGCTCGCCCCGGGATTGCGCGTCGGCTGGCTGGCGGGGCCGGCGCCGGCCATCACGCGCCTCGCGCTGGCCAAGCAGTTCTCAGACCTGACCACCGGCGCGCTCTCGCAACTCGCGGTGGAACGGCTGCTGGAGTCGGGCGCCTACGACCGCCACCTCGCGCGCGTCCGTGCGCTCTACGAGGCGCGCCGCGCCGCCATGGCCGCGGGGTTGCGCGGCGTGGAGACGTTGCTCGAGGTGTCTCCCGACCCAGGCGGAGGCTTCTACCTCTGGTGTCGCCTGCGGCGGGGAAGGGGACGGCTCCTGGCGGCGGAGGCGAGCAAGGTCGGCGTCGCGCTGTTGCCCGGCGAGGCCTTCTATCCGGCCCTGACGGTCGGGGGAGAGGATGGCGGGGACCGCATTCGGCTTAGCGTGGCCGGCGTCGGGCTGGCCGCGATCGCCGAGGGGCTGGGACGCCTCCTGCCTCTCCTTAAAAAGCTACCCGAGGTGGGCCACATCTTGGAGGGGCGGAGCGAGGGGTTGCGGCCCGTCGTCTGACGCGATGCGACCAGAAAGGAGAGTGCTGACGATGGAGGCATGGACTTTGCCCGAGGTGCGCGCGGCGCACGCACAGTCCGGGCGCTTGTATCACGAGTTTTTGCACGTCCCGGCCCTCAGTGCCGGGCTCTACTGCCTGCGCGCGGGGGCCGACGACCCGCAGCAACCCCACACGGAGGACGAACTGTACTACATCGTCGAGGGCCGCGCCCGGCTGCGCGTGGGGGACGATGACACCGCCGTCGCGGCGGGGTCGCTGGTCTTCGTCGCGGCGGACGTCGACCACCGCTTCCACACGATCACCGACGACCTGACCGTGCTGGTCTTCTTCGCCCCGGCCGAATATTCCCGCCGCGAGGCGCTGTCGGGGAGGGTGGAGATATGACGAGGGAAACGTTCACCACGGACCGCATCGCCGCGCCGGTGGGGCCATTCTCCCCGGCGGTGCGCGCCGGGGAGTTCCTGTATTTGAGCGGGCAGGTCGCCCAGGACCCCGCCACCGGGCGCCTCATCGACGGCGACGCGGCGGCGCAGACGGAGCAGATCTTCGCGAACCTGGAGGCGGTGCTGGAGGCGGCCGGGAAGTCGCTGGCGGACGTGGTCAGGGTTGGTGTGTTCCTGACCGACATGGCAGATTACCCGGCCATGAACGCGGTGTACGGGCGCCGGTTCGAGGCGCCCTACCCGGCGCGGACAGCGGTCGCGGTCGCAGCCCTGCCCCTAGTCGCGGCGGTCGAGCTCGATGTCGTGGCGCGGTAGGACGGAAGGGGGAGGGAGGATACTCATGGCGCATCGTTTCGTCATCGCCGACGTCTTCACGGAGACGGCCTTCGGCGGCAACCAGCTCGCCGTCTTCCCCGACGCGCGCGGCCTGTCCGACCGCGCCATGCAGGCCCTCGCGCGCGAGTTCAACTTTGCCGAGACCACCTTCGTGCTGCCGCCGGACGATCCCCGCCACACCCGCCGCGTGCGGATTTTCACGCCCACGACCGATATGCCCTTCGCCGGGCACCCAACCGTTGGGACGGCCGCGGCCCTCGCCCGACTCGACCTCATCCCGGTCCCCGACGGGGCCGCGACCGTCGTCCTGGAGGAAGGGGTCGGGCCGGTCGCGGTTGATATCCGGCTCGACGGCGCGTCCACCATGACCCGCCTGACGCTGGAGACGGACGTCGAGAGCGCCTCGGAGCATCCAGAGCGGGAGGCCGTCGCCGCGGTCCTCACGCTGCCCTCGGACGCAGTGGCGGACGCCTGGTTCGCGAGCGTTGGCGTCCCGTTCTGTTTCGCCCATCTGGCGGACAAGGACGCGGTCGACCATGCCGTGCTCGATCGCGCTGTGTGGTCGGCGCGCTTCGCCAGGGCCTGGTCGTCGCAGCTCTTCATGTTCGCGGGTGATACCCGGCCGGGCAGCCGCCTCTACGCGCGCATGTTCGCCCCGGCCTTTGGGATCGTGGAGGACCCGGCCACGGGCTCGGCCTGCGCCGCGCTCGCGGGCACGCTGGCGGGGAGGCTATCGGAGCGGGCGGGGGCCCTCGCGTAGCGGATCGATCAGGGCGTGGCCATGGGTCGCCCCAGCCTCATCGAGGCCTCGGCGGAGAAGCGCGACGGCCGCGTCACCAAGATACAGGTCGGCGGGTCCACCGATGGTGCGGGTGTTAGACATAGGTCAAACGGCGTCATAGGCCAGCAGGTCTTCGTAAGTCCCGCGACGTTGCTCCAGGCGCGCCACGCCGTCGCGCACGACCACGACGGCCGGCCGCAGCGCCCCGTTGTAGGCGCTGCTCATGGGCAGGCAGTAGGCGCCGGCGGCGGGGATGGCCAGCAGGTCGCCCGGCACGAGGTCCGGAAGCGGGGCGTCGCGCACCAGGATGTCGCCCGACTCGCAGTAGCGCCCCGCCACCGTGACCGTGTGCGCCGCCGGCTCGCGCATGCGCGTGGCGGCCAGCGCGGTGTAGCGCGCGCCGTAGAGGGCAGGCCGGATGTTGTCGGCCATGCCGCCGTCGACCGAGACGTAGCGGCGCAGTCCCTCGACTGTCTTGCGAGCGCCCACCGTATAGAGGGCCACTCCGGCGCGGCCGACGATCGAGCGGCCCGGCTCGACGCTGACCGCGGGCGGCGGGTCCGCGTCGCCCAGCGCCCCGGCGATGGCCTCGGCCAGCGCCGTGACCGACGGCGGCCGCTCATCGCGCTCGTAGGCGATGCCGAGTCCCCCGCCGGGGCTGAGTTCGGCTGGCCAGTAGCCGGTCTGCCGCCGCGCCAGGTGGGCGAAAGACAGCATGCGGCGGACGCTCTCGGCGATAGGCTCGGGCTCGAAGAGGCCCGTGCCAATGTGCGCATGGTAGCCGTACAGATCGAGCCCGTGCAGAGAGAGCGCCTCGCGCACCGCCCGCGGCGCGTCGCCCCGCGACACGTCGCCGTCCGGGGACGCCAGGGGGAAGCCGAACTTGCTATCGAGCAAGCCCGTTTGCAGGTACTGGTGCGTGTGCGCCTCGATGCCGGGCGCGAGGCGCAGCAGGATAGGCGCGCGTCGCCCCGACGCCGTGGCCAGTTCATCCAGCAGGCGCAGCTCATCCGCGTTGTCGACCACGATGCGGCCCACGCCCGCGGCGAGGGCGTCGCGCAACTCACCGGGCAGTTTGTTGTTGCCGTGCAGGCGGATGGCCGCCGCGGGTACGCCGCCGGCCAGCGCCACGTGCAGCTCACCGCCCGAGACGACATCGAGGTCCAGCCCCTCCTCGCGCAGGACGTGGCACAGCCAGGGGGCGAGGTAGGCTTTGGCAGCGTAATGCACGTGGTTGCGATGGGTACCCTCACCCCCAGCCCATGCGGATTGGTCTCTCGGCTCTGCGGAGCCGACATTGGGACCGGCTCTCCCTGTGCGCGGGAGAGGGGCCGGGGGTGAGGGGTAGCAGTGTACGAAGGCGTCGATATAGGCGCGGCAGGCGGCGCGGATGGTTCCCTCGTCGTAGACGTAGAGGGGTGTGCCGAAGCGCGCGGCGAGCGCGGCCACGTCCATGCCGCCCAGCACGAGGCGCCCGGCATCGTCGATCGCGGCGCCGAGCGGCAGAATGGCGGCGAGGTCGGAGTCCGGCGCGTCTATTCCGTTAACTCCCGATCCTGGTCATACGCGTCATAGGCGTCGTCCGGTTGTCCCTGGCCCGAACCCTGGCCCTGGCCCTGGACCGGCATGCTGGCGTCGGAGCGGATGCGCGCCCAGACGGGCTGCTCGTGCTCGTCCGCGCCGCCCACGCACATGAACTTGACGACCTCGCGGCGCCGGGTCGCGTCCTCTTCCAGCACGATGACCCACACGCGCTCGGGCAGTTGCCCCGACGAGGGCGTCAGCGCCTCGCCGACATTGCCCAGGCCCAGCCAGCTTGTCCCCGAGCGGCCCTGGCTACGCACCATTTCGACGCCGATGTCTTCGTGGACCATGCGCCAGCCGGGATAGCGCCCCTCGATGATCGCGTCGACCTCGGACTCGAGGCGGTCATGGGTGAGCTGGCCCTGCAGCGAAAACAGGTCCGGCGTTGTCGCCATTCTCTCTCCTTATGCGTCCCCCGTCCAGGGGTCCGCTCGCGGGCCGTCGCGGACGCGGCCCGATCATCGACCATACTACTATAGTACACGCGGCCGTGCTGGAGTTGCTCGTGTGGGCCACCCCTCTGCACGTCGCTCCCACGGCTGTGCCCACGAGCTACCTCCGCGAGGACATTGGCGTCCAGCACCACGTAGGGCATGAGAGGCGACATTGCACGGTCAGTCGTAGGCCCCGGCTTCTTGCGCGACGGCTAGCGCGATTGCACGGTCGCGCCGGTTGTCCGCGCGTTGTTCCTGGACGGCGACCAAGTCGCGCAATTGGACGCGACGATCGTCGCCCGCGCCTGTCAATGGGAGGGCAGCAGAGTCCAGTAACTCTATGAGGGACAGAAGTGAGATGTCGAGTAGTACGTCTGCCTCGGCGAGGGGCACATCTCTGTGGACGTACATAGAACGCATAGGACTTTACTCCCTCACAGCACAAGTGACCAGCGTCCTTTCATTTACGACAATACTCACACATGGTATCCTGATGGGTATTAAGTATTAATTGGTACTCGTCTGAAAGTAGCGGCCATTTTCGTCGGCGGGGGTGGCTGCCGCAGCGGCCATGGGGGACTGATATCTAGCCTGAGCAGGCAATCGACGCGCAGATAGTGTTACTGAATGCATGAGCAAGACAGCTATCGACTGAGAAATAGCTTCAGGCTTGGGTATGTTAGCTGCATTGTCACCGCCAACAACGACTGGTAGTGATGTCGAAAGAAATACTTTGAGCGTATCGTTTTGGTGCAAATTTACCCAGCACTAGCTGGTGATTGGACAGTTATATTGCAAAAGCTATCGCATGCTATGTTCGTCACACTCCCACTATGAAATCCCGACTGTTGTGACTTAAAATCACCCGGGCAGTTTCCTCTTGGAACACCCTATTAAATATAGAGGGAAACCTTTGTCGGGAAGGGGGATGTTGCTGATGAGAGTGGCTGCCCTGACAAGTATGGTCTCATCGGACGATGGTGTGCTACGGCTCGAGCGAATAAGCCAGCGTCTCTACTTCTCGAGCGTGGGCTGGGCTTTCATGCCCGATTGGGCTAGATTCTTCGTGGATCTCGGCGCAACGGTAGCTTCTATCGATACGCACTCACCCCGCGTAGTGGTTTCGGTCGCCACTCCGACTCGTGCGTACGCGGCTGCTCTATGTGCCACCGGCGTGATTCACCAACGGATTGGCACTCCGGTCGAAGCTGACTCGGACACCCACGTGGCCTTTCTGCGAACCCTTGCACCACGTACGACGGTGACGTTCAAGCGCGGCGCGCGAGGCACCCGTCGGCAGACAGGCTGGTTCATGGGCTGCGTGATCCAGGGAGGGAAAGAATACCTGGAAATACACGACACTGATGATGGAAGAGTCCTCATACCCGTAGCTAGGGCGCACGCCGTCCAGCTCTCGAAACGGATTCTCCAGTCGCTCCCCACGAGAGCTACTCTGCGCTCCGTCCGTCCCAAGGAGGGTCTGCTGGCAGGTGTCCTCACGCCCACCGAGATCGTCGAATTCTTGCGCCACGATCGCCTCGACTGCGTGATCGTCGGCAACGAGTCTCTTCTTCGCGCCGAGATACAGGAGACGCCGTTCGCGATCCGTATTGGAGGTAGTGATATGATCGACGGCACATTGCGGGATGTGCTCCGGGCGCGTTGTCTTTTAGGAGAGGGTGAGTGCTATCGGTCGGAGATCGTGTCCGCGACCGGCAAGCTACCGCGATGGATGGAGACCGCGACGCCCCACGTGGTCATCTTTGACGGCGCGACGAGTTTCTTACGGTGGAGTTCGACGTGGCCGTATTCGCACTGGATAGTCATCCTTGACCGCACGGAGCACCTGTTCGACGATGCCGTGGCCGAGCTCAATCGCGCGTATCAAACTCGACTTGGCGACCGACGGGTTCTCCCATTACCGCTCGCACCGAACTACATCGAGTGCGCATCATTCCTGGCGAGACAGAGTCGATCATGATCTCTTTTGCCGCCGCCAATCGTCTCCATGATTTGAGTCAACGATGTATCGTGAACTACCACCACGTCGAAAACCCGCGCTTTCGGAGGTATTGCCAGGAAGCGCGCCATTTTCTTGCTCTCGTCGGTGATGCCGCATTAGATGACGAATGGCTCGATCTCACACGGACGCTGAAACGTTACCGATTCGACCACGCTGCCGCGCCGCTCGCCTTTAATGACCCCGAGGCGGCACCCCGTCTCGGGCCAGATGCGCTGCGGCGGGCCGTGGCGTTGACCAAGGTCACGTATCCACACCTTGCCGATCCGATGGGCTCGACGATCGATCTCCTCCTCGCGCTCTCGGTTTCTGGAGATAACCCGCTCCTTGGTCCCTTCGAATCCTTGGTCAGGTCGAGTGACGCGGGAAACACGGCCCTGATGTTGGCGGAGAGTCGCCTCGTTGAGCCAACGCGAGTGGCTCTCGCCTCGCACTCTTGGGCGCGTGGCTTGGATGTCGTCACGGCCGCCGCCGTCCGTGGTCCGCAGCGCTACGAACGCCTCATCTTGATCGGCAACGCTCAGTGGTTTCCCGACCATGTCTTCAGCGCTCCCCGTGTCGCGGAGATCGACATGATCACCTACGCGTGGTTGTCCGGCAAGTGGTATCCAGCGCCCGCGTTCCTCGCCACCGGAGCGGATATATCCGTGCCGCGCGTTGTGCCGAATACGACCATCTACGAAAGCGACGGAGCGGATCATGGGAGCAATGATGCGGATACGGATAGCGACGACATTGGGCCAGGCCTAGATTGGGCATCGATCGAGCGCCGCTGGGCCTCCTCGAAGGCCGAGACATCCGAAACTGCCGATCTGGTCGAGGCGCGGTTATACTCCCTCGACGGAGGCGAAGCCGTCTTCTTGGATGCCACGGGACGGGAGACGATCATGACGATCGATCTGGGAGCGGACGATCGCTCTCGGGTACGTCAAGTTGTCACACGCGAGGTCGTGCCGGGTATGTACATTGTGCTGCGCACGAATGATCATGGAAACTACGTGGTAGCTGTCGCCGATCGCCTCCTTGGTGATCGACGCGATGCCTACCGTGCGGCGCAAGCGCGATGGAAACAAATGCTCCGGGATCATGTGCTGCCTCATGGTTTGCTCAAAACCTCCGTGGACCTACTCGACCTAGGGTCCGAGCGGGCCGAGGAAGTCAACGTCCGCTATTGGATGTCGGCGCGCAACATTGGAACCCGAGACCGATGCGACTTCGCGGCGATCATGGCTCTCATCGGATTAGGCGGAGAGACGGATTGGTACTGGCAGATCACACGTGCTCTTCGCGGCGCGCATCTGCGCGCCGGGGCGACGATCCGCAAGCGACTACTTTCCCTTGTTCGCGCGGCCGACGCGCTAGAGCTTGAACGACGTGGTCGACTCGTGTTCGAACTTCCGGAGGCCGAGGGGGGACGTCTGACCGCGTTCCGTGTCGAGGGGCGATCGGCGTCGATGGTCCTCATTCAGGCGTCGCGAATCGAGCGGCCTTTTCGAAGAGAGGATTGAGACAATCATGGCTACCATGATTCCTCCTATCATCGCCCCGGGGACGCACAGCGAAGGTGAAAAGGAGGTATTTCGCCGTCTGCGCGACGACGCTGCGACGAGTGACTGGATCGTTCTGCATTCACTGGGCCTCGCCGCACACGATACGCGCGTCGCGGGCGAAATCGACTTCGTGGTCATCATCCCAGGCTGGGGGGTATTGTGTCTGGAAATAAAGGGGTGTTCGGCAACTCACCTCCGGCGTGATGAGCGGGGCTTGTGGTACTACGGCCCGAGTGACGCGGGCGATGCACGCGGGCCCTTCCGTCAGGCATCCGAGGGCATGCACTCTTTGCGTCGCCGCGTGAAGCAGGAGCGCCCCGACCTAGCGCGTGTTCAGTTTGCCTCGGGCGTCGTTTTTCCGTTTGCGCCCTTCCGCGAGCGCTCGGTCGAGTGGCATGTATGGGAATGCATCGATAGTCATCTATTCCGTTCTGCCCCCGTCAGCCGGTTGTTAGTTCATCTTATGAAGACGGCGCGCGACCATCTTCTTGCCTCGCCCAACCATCCTCGTCTCGACACAGCAGGCCCTTCGTTGGATCAATGCGAGGCGATCCGAGACGCCTTACGCGCGCGCTTCGAGTTGCCCGTCGATCCGAGGGCGCGAGCCGAGCAGCTCGAGCGCGATCTGCGTCACTACACGGCTGAGCAATTCGTCGCCCTCGACGCGATGGAGGCGAACCCGCGCACGATCTTCATCGGACCGGCTGGGGTGGGCAAGACCCTGCTCGCCGTCGAGGCCGCGCGCCGCGCCAGCGCGGAGGGTCGCCGCGTGCTGCTCGTCTGCTTCAACAGTATGCTCGGCGCGTTGCTAGAGCAAGAAACGGCGAGCCTACCCGGTGTCACATCAGGAACCCTGCACCGCTATATGCTAGCGACCCGGCGGCAGGGCAATGCGCCCCGGAATGCCTCCGCCGAGTTTTGGCAGATTATTCTCCCCGATCAGGCCTGTGAACGCCTTCTCGAGACCTGCGACGAGAACGATGATTTTACCTTCGACGAACTCATACTGGACGAGGCGCAAGACCTCCTCCGGGATGTCTATCTCGACTTCCTTGATCTCAGTCTGCGCGGTGGCCTGGCGGCCGGGCGTTGGCGCTTGTTCGGCGACTTCGAAAACCAAGCGATCTATGACGCCAGCACCATGCTCCTCGACGAGTTCCGCCAACAGCGGGCCGGTGGCGCACCCGTCTATGCGCTGCGGGTTAATTGCCGCAACACTCTACTCGTGACCGAATGGGTGCGCCTCCTCGCCGGACTGACTCCGGGATACCGGCGCGTGCTTCGGCCAGATGACGGCGTCGTGCCTACTATCGTGTTTTATGACAACGAGGAACAGCAACAGAACCAACTGGTGCAATCGCTGGAGGAATTGGAGCACATGGGGTTCCGTGGTCAGGATATCGTTATCCTGTCACCACGCGCCGATCACGCGTCCGCTGCGGGCGCTTTGACGATCAGCCCGTGGCGCGAGCGCCTCCAGCCGGTCGGCCGGGTCCACGGAGGCCATATAGGCCACGGTACCATCCAGGCGTTCAAAGGGCGCGAGGCACCCGCCATCATTGTCACGGACATCGAGACGATCGGCACCGCTCGCGACCGCGCGTTGCTCTACGTGGCCACGACGCGCCCGCTTCAGCGCCTCTTCATCCTAGCGCACGCGCGCGTGCGCCGCGAAGCCATCATCATGCTCAACACCTCATCTCAGAAAGGACAATTGTCATGACGGATCATATTGCCAATCGCGCATTCATCATCGATGCCATGCGCCGCGAATTGATTGGCCCGTCACCAGCGGGTCAGGAGATCGATATCAGCCATGGTATTACCCTTGACGGTTTCGAGTCGTTGAATCGCCCATATCGTCAGGCGGGTGCACGTGAGGAGATTTTGACGCGCGACGCTCCCATTAAACGCTACGGCATCGGTGTTCTGTTCCCTCAACGAGCGCCGCTGGACGAAGAGGCTACGCGGACCGACGAGACAAGCGGCGTCGCCTCCACGCCCATGCTGGAAATCTCCGCCGATGCCCCGCTTGAATTGGACGACTTGCGGCTCGGCAGCGAACACGACGACGACGATTTGGATCTCTCTCTGGCCAACGCCTATCAGCCAAGCAGTCTGGGTGTCAGCTTTCTCATGGAGGTGCCCCTGGGGGCCACGCTCGTTGTTGAAGCATCGGGCGGACGCTACCAACGTGTGCCGATGACTATTCGCCTGACGGATGAAAAGACCGTGTCGCGCGCCGCGTGGGTTCGCTCGCCCATCTCCATACGCGCGGAGTTTCCCGGCAACGATCTCATTGGAGGGCGGCCTCGCCAGTTCACGGCCGCAGCTCGCGCACCGAGAACACATCCACTGACGATCGGGGAGAATCTTGATGGACTCGATCTGCGGATCGAAGTTTTCGCGCGACCCCGCGACGACCGGCGCTGCCTGGCGACGGTCTGTCTGGTCAATCGCATGTCGGTGCCTGGTCACGGGTTACCGCACGCGGAATGTCTCTTTCAGACCCACCTCCAAATCACAGTCGTATCCGCCGATGGCGACGCGCATATTTTGCCGTATCCCGGCTCGCATCCCGAGGAGGATGAAGAAGAGGAAGGCCTAGCGCTCCTGTATCGTCGTGCGCAGACGTTCGCCACTGGTCACGGCTGCGCCGCCGATTGGGAGATCGTCCCTGGTATGGAGTGCGCGCGGCGGGTCAGTGCCGCCTGCCTCCCTATCGTGGAGACACCCGGCGTGACGCCCGATATCACACGCGAAGATGGTTCGCGTCTCGTTGTGAGCATGGCCGCCCTCGCGGGGCTGAGGACTGATAGCGATGGACAGGCGGAACTACGCGAGGTCATCGAGCGCTACGAGGTGTGGATCAGAGACATAGCGATCAAGGCAGGCTTAATGGTCGCTACCGACATGCGCGTGAGCCCGAGCGACATCATCGAGCGGTGCGATGCGTGGGCGAAAGGGCAGTGGACGCGCGCGGACGGGGCTACGCTCGACAAGCACTATTTCGGAGCGGCGGTGAGGAATATCAGGCAATGCGCAGAGGCGGCACGGCGGACGCGCGACGGGCTCGCCTACCTGGCGTCTGACTCGCGCGCACGACGCGCCTTCCAGCTCGCCAACCATGCCATCCTCCTCCAGCAAATCATCACCCGTGACGGCCCTCGCGAGAGCAGGTACGACTCCCGAGAGCAGCGACTTGTCGTCGATGGTGTGTATCAAGAGCCCGATCCGTCACACCCTGGGCCGGGACGCGGTAATTGGCGCCCCTTCCAGATTGCCTTTCTGCTCGCTAGCCTCCGTTCAACGATCGAGGGCCTCGACCCGGATCGAGATCTTGTCGAGCTTATTTGGTTCCCCACCGGCGGCGGTAAGACCGAGGCCTATCTCGGCTTATCGGCGTTCGCCATGTTCAAGCGCCGATTGGATAATCAGACCGACGTGGGTGTCCATGTTCTCATGCGGTATACGCTTCGCCTCCTGACGGCGCAGCAGTTCCAACGCGCGGCCGGGCTCATCTGTGCCATGGAGCGGCTCCGCGCAGTCCGCGCGACCGAGCTTGGAAGCATTCCGTTCTCCATCGGTATATGGCTTGGCGGAGACACTACACCGAATACACGTAAGGCCGCGATCAACGCGCTAGGCGAGATCGAGCGGTCGCGCTACCCGATTAACCCTTTCCTGCTCTCACGCTGTCCTTGGTGCGGGGCCCAATTTCACCGCGTGGAGCTGCCGGGGAGGGGTGGCACCAAGGGCAGGAAGCCAAACGTTCTGACGCCTGGTCTCGAGAGATACCAGGCACCTGGCCAATCCGAACGAACGGTGCGCTTCGTTTGCCCCGATGGCGCATGCCCCTTCAGCGACGGACTACCGATCTACGTCGTGGATGAGGACGTGTACGACTATCGTCCGACGATGGTGATCGGTACGATTGACAAGTTCGCGATGCTGGCCTGGCGACCCCGAGCCCGGTCCCTATTTGGCCTCGATATGGACGGCCAACGACGGGTGTCACCCCCCGGCCTCATCATCCAGGATGAGCTGCACCTCATCGCCGGGCCGCTCGGCTCGCTCGCTGGCCTGTATGAAACGACAATCGAGCACCTATGCACCGACTACCGCAGCGCGACGCCCGTGTTGCCAAAGATCGTTAGCTCAACCGCGACCATTCGCCGCTACCCCGACCAGATCCGTGGCTTATATGCGCGTCGTCGCTCCGCCCTGTTCCCTCCGCCGGGCCTTGACGCGGACGACAGCTTCTTTGCGCGATCCGATAAAGAGCGTCCTGGCCGCGTCTACATCGGCGTCCACGCGGCCAGCCTCGGGTCGGTCCAGACCGAGTGGGTACGCGCACTCGCAGCTCTTCTGCAAGCGCCGATGCACCTCGATGCCGCCGGTCGCGACCCTTGGTGGACGCTGCTCATCTTTTTCAACAGTATTCGTGAGATGGGAACAGCACACACGCTCATCCAGTCCGACATACCAGACTACCAGCGTGTCATCTGGGAGCGGGAGGGTGTTCCGTCGGATCGGCGTCGATTTCTTCGCGTGGTAAACGAGCTCACAGGTGGCCTCGGGAGCAATGAGATCACGGGCAAGATGGGCGAGTTGGAGATAGCCACTACCGGTACCGATAAGCGTCGCATGCCGGTTGACGTGTGTCTCGCGTCGAGCATCATTGAGGTCGGGATCGACATCCCCCGATTGTCACTCATGGTGGTGGCTGGCCAACCAAAAACAACCGCCCAGTATATTCAGGTGACCGGTAGGGTAGGGCGACTCCGTGATCGTCCGGGGCTGGTGGTCACGCTCTACAGTCCCTCCAAGCCGCGTGACCGTTCGCATTTCGAGCGCTTCCGAGGCTATCACGAGCGACTCTATGCGCATGTCGAGCCGACGAGCGTCACGCCGTTCTCGCCGCCTGCTCTCGATCGCGCCTTGCACGCGGTCCTGGTCGCCTATGCCCGTCAACAGGGGACCGAAGCCGTCGCGGAGAGGCCATACCCCTACCCAAGCGACCTTATCGAGCGATTCAGACAGATCGTCCTTGAGCGGGTGCGGGTGGTCGACCCGTCCGAGGAAGGAAAAGTCCGGCACGTGCTCGACACGCGAGCCCGGGAATGGAAGAAATGGCAACGCGTGAACTGGGAGGAAGAGGGCGAGGATATCCCACTCTTACGGTATGCCGGGGCCTACGCGTCGCGGGAAGCGAAGGAACTTTCGTGGGCTACGCTCACCTCAATGCGCAACGTGGACGCGGAGTGCGAGGCTGACATCACCACCCGGTACATCACGCAGGAGGGGGACGACAATGCGTAGACGACCTATTAGGCGGGCACAGTTAATTGCCCCCTTCGGTCCCGGGGCGATGATGGTGGCGCCGGACGGCACTAGCCTTATCGCCGCCGGGCTGGACCATTGGTTTAGCCGCCCCTTGGACGACGACCACTATGTGATGGACCCGAGCGAGTTTCAGTTTGGTGAATGGCGCCTAGAGCGAGAGCTCGGCGTGGACTATTTGTGTGAGCCGCCGGACTATCGCGAGCGGCCACGGCAGCCATGGCAACCAATCCCGCCAAACACGGGCCTGAAACTCCCTTACCTCCGATTCCCGCAATGGCACGTGTGCCCCGTCTGCGCCCTTCTCCAGCACTTCCCCCTGACACTGAAAGATACACCTCGTTGTCCCGCATGCGAGACGAAGATCGGAGACAAGGCGCGCAAGCCACCGCGCATGGTCCAGGTGCGCTTCATCGCATTCTGTGACGAGGGGCACATTCAAGACTTCCCGTGGCGTGAGTGGGTCCATCAGAGCCTCACGCCCATCTGCTCCAGGCCCATGAAACTGAGGGCAGGCGCGAGCACAGCACTCTCAGCGGTTCGTGTGACATGTGAATGCAGCGCCTCGCGGAGCCTTGAAGGAATAACGGAGGCTGACCCGCCGACTGCCTCCACGCCGAACACGGAAGACAACGAGAGTGGTCCGCCCGCGAGGCCGTCCACTCACCTAAGCCGCGAACTCTCGTCAGGGAGTCAGTACATGTGTCGGGGTGGACGGCCTTGGCTCGGGGAAGACGAATCGGAGTGGCACGGATGCAGCCGACCACTTCGGGGCTCTCTGCGTGGCGCGACCAACGTCTACTACGCGCTGACGCGAAGCGCTATCTACCTGCCCCGAGGTAATGACAACGTTCCCTCCGACCTAATGCGATTGCTAGAAGACCCCGCGCTCAAAGGAACGCTATCGCTGTTCGCTCAACTCGGACAGGAGCCGCCGCCGGCTATCTTGAAACAAGTTCAGGGCTCGCTACGGAACTTCTCCGACGAACAAATCATAGCAGCACTATGCTTCGTGAAGGAGGGCGACTCGACGCCCAGGATACAACTCGAAGAGGATGACCCGGAGACGGCGTTTCGCCGAGCCGAGTACGCCGAACTACGGATGGAGCGCGTCGAGGGTCAACTTCAATCTCATCCAGTGCCCCGCCATCAGTACGCGGCCGACATTGCGCGACATGTATCCGGCGTCACGCTCGTTGAGAAACTTCGGGAAACGCGCGTGCTTACAGGGTTCGCTCGTGTTTATGCCGAGAACCAGCAGGCGCTCGAGGAACGGAAGGCCATGATGTGGCGGGGCGAGCCACAAGCGCCGGATCGCTGGTTGCCAGCGTACCGAGTGTTCGGTGAGGGCATTTACCTCGAACTCGATGAGGCGCGCCTACGCGAGTGGGAGCGGCAAGCCGAGGTCATGAAACGCGTCGGACGGCTGTCTGGTCAGTACCAACGTGTCCAAGCGAAACGCAACCTCACGACTGGTCGCCCTATCACGCCACGCCTCGTACTCATCCATACCTTCGCTCATCTCCTAATGAACCAACTGATCTTCGATTGCGGGTACAGCTCGGCTTCGCTCCGCGAACGACTCTACGTCTCGACCAACCCGGGCGCGCCGATGGCCGGCATGCTCATCTACACTGCGTCGGGCGACGCCGAGGGAACCATGGGCGGATTGGTGCGCATGGGTAGGAAGGAGAACCTGACGCCCGTGGTTCGCCGCGCTGTGCAGAACGCCCAATGGTGCTCCGCCGACCCGGTGTGCATGGAATTGGGAAAGAGCGGTGGACAGGGGCCGGACTCGTGCAATCTAGCCGCCTGCCACAACTGCTCTCTCGTACCAGAGACCTCTTGCGAGCAATTCAATCGCTTTCTGGATCGGTGGCTCGTTGTGGGTGATATCACTGACCAGTCATCAGGGTTTTTCTCCGATTTGCTGTAACGCGGTTCCTTTCAACACGGAAACTATAGGTCGCGGACTTACTGACATTTTGATGCAGCGTGTTCACGGCACCGACGGTCAGCTGTTAGCTAGGCCGACAACGGAAACAGGAGTCAAGGCTATGATCGAGGATGCCGCGATCGGGCTCGACATCGAGGTTATCAAGTAGCGTTGATACAAGGCCGAAAGCTGTGAGGCGCCATCCACCGCCGTACTCCCTCACCCCTGCGACTACTCGCCGTGTCCCTCGTTTCCGAGCGCGGCTCTTGGAATGGTTCGCGGCGAACAAGAGGTCGTTTCCCTGGCGAGAACCGGGACTGTCGGCGTACGAGATCTTGGTGGCCGAGATACTGTTGCAACGAACATCGGCCGCGGCGGTCGCGCGTGTATACCCTGCTTTTGTCGCTCGCTATCCATCGTGGATCGCCTTAACAAGGGTGTCCTCCGACGAATTACGAGCGATGGTCACACCTTTGGGATTAGGACAGCTCCGAGTAGAAATCCTTCAGCGTGTTGCTCAAATCATGGTAGAGCATGGCGACGACGCGCTGGCAACACGTCTCGACCTTGAGCAAATAAAAGGTATTGGCCAGTACACGGCAAGCGCCGTCTTGGCCGTCGCGTATGGCCAACCCGAGCCGCTTCTTGACGTGAACATGGCCCGAGTTCTAGAGCGATACTTCGGCTCGAGGACGCGTGCAGACATCCGAGATGATCCATACTTGCATGCCCTCGCGCGGCGTGTAGTGCGGGGCGAGAACAGCTTGCATGTGGGCTGGGCTATTCTCGATCTCGGTGCTTTGATATGCAAGCCAGCACGACCTGCTTGTCCCGCGTGCCCTTTGCGAAAGACCTGTCTTGTTGGACGCCACGCATAACGCAGGACACCATCAAGAATCCAGCGCATGCTGGCGGGCTGATATGCTAAACGGCTGGTCATGGTGGACGGGGATGGGCTGTAATCCGGGCACGACCAATCCCAAGGCGGCGGCGAGCCGATTATGGATCTGGGTCGTGAAGACCTGGGCCAGTTTCATGGGAACGGCATTGCCAAGTTGTCGAATGCATCCACCCCACGTACCACTAAAAGTCCATTCATCTGGGAACGTTTGAAGGCGTGCAGCCTCGCGCGTCGTGAAATATCGGACTTCATCCGTGCCGGAGGCTCGCACCATGTTTTCACCGCCAGGCGTACCATGTGCCCCAGCTTTGAGTGCCTTGGCTGGTAAGTCATACACGCTCCCCGCGTGTCCCGTATAGGCTCGCGCTCCTGGATGTTGCACGTGGTTGGCAATCTGGGGCTTTTCTCCTCGCGTGACGGGGGGGGCGAGATCGGCAATTGCATCTCTCACCGTCTGCCACGGAGCATCGCTGGGCAATTGCCTCTGGCAAGCCTTGTCAGCACAATAGTCGTCTTGTTTACCAAGCACCTCCCAGCACGGCAATGGATCGATACCGTGACGACTCCAGTACACCTTTGATTGCCACTGTTCCCACAGTAAGGCATTTTTGCTGTGCGTCTCGGGCTGACGAAAGATCTCTATGCCGAGGTCGCGCCGGAAGGCAAGGATGAAGACTCGCTGGCGCTGCTGCGGCACACCAAAATTAGCGGCGTTAACAACTTGATGCCCGACGACGTACCGGCTGTTCTCGGCGAATGACGTTTGCGTGAGGTGCTTGAGACGTTCGTAGTGGGCATGCCAATCCTCTCTCGGATGCTCCCGTAGTAGAGGATATGTCAGCCGCAACTCGATATAAGCGAGGTATTCCTTGAATTTTGTACGCGTGATGCCTATCACGTTCTCAATCAACACGGCAGCAGGAAGAATATCTGCAACAGCACGAAGCAACTCCGGGAACATATTCCTTTCGTCATTTGGCCCTATGCCGCTACCACCTCCCGAGAATGGCTGGCACGGGGGACCTGCAGTTAAGAGGTCGACGTTGTCTGTATACGGAGTGTAGTCAACTTCGCGGGCGTCCTTTTGAATAACGACGCAAGGATCAATACCGAGCAGCCCACTGTTCTCGCGCAGTGTCTGCGCGGCGTACCTCTCAAACTCAACAAGACCAACATGCTTGAAATTGGCCGCATGAGCGCCCAGAGCTAGGCCACCAGGGCCGGCGAACAATTCGAGGCATGTGAGATCCCGAACTGTTTGTACAGGGGACGGAGAGGGTACGCGACACACCTGCACTCTATCTTGAGCAGCAATCGTCATCGATATTGGCACGCAAATAGGCTATTGGATTAATGGAGTAAATTGCTCGCTACCACTATAACGTGAGGCAGCATGTCGAAAGGATAGAGGCAGCCATGGCAGTTGTGTTGTTAGCATGCCGCAGTCCCTCCACGTGACGATATATCGGGCTAACGATTTGCTAGGAGAGTTCATAGTGTCACCTTCTCGTTATGATACAGTGCATCAGAAATTAGCCTGCTGAGTTATCCGTGCGCTAATTGCCCTGATGTGGGAAAGAAGAGGCACGCGCTTCTCTCTTGGTTGCGTTGTCCTTTTACACTATACGCTCGAAAGGCTGCCACTACTCACGTGCTTTGTAAGCGGAGTTGCTTGGCGAAACGCCCATGTAACACTCCGGGCTCTATCTTTGCAGTTTTTGAGGATGGTTGAGGCATGGCGCTCCATCTGGTAGCAAGAGGTTGCACAGACCGCCTTGTAGCCAGGAGAGATGCCATGCCTGTTCCGATTGTATGCCTTGACGCCC